>ERZ1645187.913-NODE-913-length-28318-cov-108.107915_pt1 | contig 28318 bp, 24 predicted proteins | sample MGYA00575352_ERZ1645187 | MGnify/ENA primary metagenome ERZ1645187 (study PRJEB40837, sample SAMN11349314) | freshwater sediment metagenome | isolation source: river sediment | host: Sediment | place: India: Wazaribad , New Delhi | collected 2017-02-21 ...
ACCACATGTGAGCGGCGACCATGTCGGTCGGCACACCGCGGCCGATCGAGTGGTTGATGCCCATCTGGAAGAAGACGTCCGCGGTGATCGCCTGATGCCCCATCGCGGCGACGTCGGCGTCGTTGATCTCGAAGCGTGCCATGTTCAAACCCCCACCAAGTGTAGACTTCACTCGCTGCCGGCTCTTCGTATTCATCCGGCCTTCATGGGGGAAATACTGCCGCCTACGACTAAAACTCGAGTTAAATGCAATGCTTAATCGACGGTCTACGATTCGAAAACGAAAGGTGTATTCAACCCTCGATTCACCTTCTCACCCCGATTCAGGCAATGGAATCAGTGGCGACGGTTCGACGACTCGGGAATCGCGGCAAGAAACGATTCACCGCGATTCCCGTTGACGTCGAGGCAGGTTCGATTTTTCGCTTGCCCAGGTTTCAGCGGGCGCGCTGACCGAAGAGAACCTTCTTGGCCGCCTCGTCGGTCGAGAGGTCGGAGCGCAACTCGCCGGAGAGCGCCAGACCGCGTTCGACCGCCGGACGGGAGAGCATGCGGTCGAGCCAGGCGCCGAAATGGGGGAACTCCGCCCGGTCGATGCCCTGACGCTCGTAGAGCTTGGCCCAGCCGATGCAGGCGATGTCGGCGATCGAGACGTCGCCGGCGATGAAGTCGCGATCGGCGAGCCGCTTGTTCAGGACGCCGTAGAGGCGGTGCGTCTCGTTGCGATAGCGGTCGATGGCGTAGGGGATCTTCTCAGGGGCGTAGTGGGCGAAGTGATGGTTCTGGCCGAGCATCGGGCCGAAGCCGCCCATCTGCCACATCAGCCACTGCTCGACCTCGACGCGGGCGCGCTCGTCGGTGGGATAGAAGCGGCCGAACTTGCGGCCGAGATACATCAGGATGGCGCCCGACTCGAAGACCGAGATCGGCTCGCCGCCGGGGCCGTCGGGATCGACGATCGCCGGCATCTTGTTGTTGGGCGAGATCGCCAGGAAGTCCGGCTCGAACTGGGCGCCAGCGCGGATGTCGACCGGGATCACCTCGTAGGGAACGCCGAGTTCCTCGAGCATGATCGAGATCTTCCAGCCGTTGGGCGTCGGCCAGTAGTAGAGGCGGATGGGGGCGGGCGTGGGCATCGCGGGTCTCCGATCGGCGGCGTGTGGCGTGGCCAGGGGTCTGGTTCAGATGGTGCGCGGCGGACCGCCGTCCAACGCGATCCACGACGGTGTGCCATGCGCCGATCGGCGACCGGCGCCGGCCTCGATCACAGCCGCGTCTCCTTGGGCAGCAGATCGGCGCTCGCCGCCCAACCGGGGAGCGCCTCGACGCGTCCCTTCCAGGCGGTGATCGCCGGGAGCCCGGCGAGATCGAAGCCGGCCTCGCCGGCATAGGCGACGACGCCGTAGGTGTCGATGTCGGCGATCGTCGGCCGCGTTCCGACGATCCATTCGCGACCGGCGAGGCGGCGATCGAGCAGCCCCAGTGCCGCCTCGCCGACGCTCGCGTAGTGGGCGCGCACCGAATCGTCGGCGGGGAAGATGCCGAGGCGGATGGTGCGGCTGCGGTAGACGCCGGGGGCGAGGCGATCGAAGTCCCAGAACATCCACGCCGCGATCTCGGCGCGCTCGGCGGCATCGGCACCGTCGAAGCGTCCGAGGGTGGCGGCGAGATACTGCAGGATCGCCGCCGACTGGGCGAAGGTCCGGCCACCGTGCTCGAGCACCGGCACCTGCGAGAACGGCGTCTTGGCCTGGAACTCGGGCGTGCGCTGTTCGCCGCCGCGCAGGTCGATGGTGCGATAGCCGAAGGACTGCCCGCACAGGGAGAGCATCAGGCCGACCTTGTAGGTCGGGCCGGAGAGCCAGCTGCCGTTCAGAACGAAGGTGGGGGTGTCGCTCATGGGGTGCTCCGTCGATCCGTCCCCGTCGGACGGGGCATCAACAGAACACGCGCGCCACGAAGCCGTCCACGCCCAGGATGAGCGCGACGATCACGAGCGAGAGAGCAGCGTCAGTTGAGCCCCGAGGGCGGCATCGGCGGCGCCTCGTGGACGAGCAGGATGTCGATGCGCCGGTTGGCGGCGAGCATCGGCTCGTTGGGGAAGAGCGGGTCGGTATCGGCCTTGCCGACGACCGAATCGAAGCGGTCCGAGGAGACACCGTAGCCGGCGAGGATCTCTTCGATCGCCACGGCGCGGCCGGCCGAGAGGTCCCAGGGCGAGGGGCCGCGGCCGGCCCAACGGGTGCCGCCGGCGGTGTGGCCGGTGACGCGCAGGCGATGGGGCATGCGGGCGAGCGCCGGGGCGAGCTTGGCGAGGATCGAGCGGGTGAACTCGTAGGGCTGCTTCGAGCTCTCCGGGAACATCGAGCGGCCGTCCTGATCGACGATGCGGACGTTGAGGCCCTCGTCCGTCTCCTCGAACATGACGTGCTTGGAAACCTCGGTGATCTCCGGCATGTCCTGCAAAGCCTGCCGGAGCGAGGCGGCGGCGGTGAGGAACTGGCGCGGCTTCTCCTGGTTGGCCTGTTCGAAGTCGTGGGTGTTGGCCTCGGGCCCCTGCTTGGAGTGGCTGTCGTTCTTGACCGCCGAGGTCTCGGCATCGAGCTTCTTGTCGACCGGGCCGTCGGCCTTGATGAACTTGCGCACCGGCAGGCCGTCGCGCTCGATCATGCCGGCGGTGCGCGGGATCGGCTGCACGCCGAAGGCGTCCTTGAGCGAACCGGAGGCGTCGGCGAGCTTCTGCTTGTCCTGGCTGGCCGAGGCGAGCAGCATGACGAAGAAGGCCATGAGCAGCGCCATCAGGTCGGCGAAGGTGATGACCCAGGCACCACCGTGTCCGCCGCCGCCGCCGTGTCCGCCCTTCTTCTTGGCCATGGTCCGCCGTCCTCGCGCCTATCAGGCGGCCTCTTCCATCGCGGCGCGATGCTTGTTGGGCAGGTAGGAGATCAGCATGTCGCGGATCACCGCCGGGCTCTTGTTCTCGCGGATCATCAGCACACCGTCGATGACGAGGGTGAAGTTGATGTTCTCCTCGAGCGCCTTCATCTGCAGCTTGTCGGCGATGGGCAGCGCCACGACGTTGGCCATGACCGCGCCGTAGAGCGTGGTGAGCAGCGCCACCGCCATGCCGGGGCCGATCTTCTTGGGGTCGTCCATGTGGGCGAACATCGAGACGAGACCGATGATGGTGCCGACCATGCCCATGCCCGGCGCGGCGTTGCCCATGAAGTTGAAGAGCTTGTTGGCGTCCTCGAGGCGCTCGATGTGGAGATCGCGCTCGCGCTCCAGGGTCTCGCGGATGATGTGCAGATCGAAGCCGTCGGCGATCATGCGCATGCCCTTGGCGAGGAACTCGTCCTCGATCTCCACCGCCTCGAGCCCGAGCGGACCCTGCTTGCGGACGATGTCGGCGAGTTCGGCGATCTTCTCGATCATGTCGCGGGCCGAGACGTGGTGATTGAAGGCGACCGCCTTGAGGCCGGTCCCCATCGCCGCCATGAAGCCGCCCATGGTGAAGCGGGCCATGGTGGTGGTGAGCGCGCCGAGGATGACGACGTTGGTGGCCAGCAGGTCCATGAACATGGAGAGCTTGGAGCCCTCCATGAAGATGGCGATGACGAGAACGCCGAAGCCGCCGCCGATACCGAGAAATGTCGCGATGTCCATCGTCTACTCGCTCACACGGGGCGAGCCCCTCCGGACGGGGCCTGCCTCGGGGCGAAGTGTCGGGGAACAAAGGTAAGGAAGAGTTACCGGCAGACCGACGGCATCAACCATGTTCCGGGTGGATCCGGTATGGTTGACGGGGGGTGAAGACGCGAAGAAGGCCGCTCTCCGGCGGAAAGCGGCCTTCTTCGAATGGCTCACGCGCGGTGTCGGATCACTCCAGCCCGAGCTTCGCCTTCAGGATCTCGTTGACCGCCTGGGGGTTGGCCTTGCCGCCGGTCTGCTTCATCACCTGACCGACGAACCAGCCGGCGAGCGTCGGCTTGGCCTTCACCTGCTCGACCTTGTCGGGGTTGGCGGCGATCACCGCGTCGATCGCCGCCTCGATGGCGCCGGTGTCGGTGACCTGCTTCAGGCCGCGGCTCTCGACCAGCGCCTTCGGGTCGCCGCCTTCGGTCCAGACGATCTCGAACAGGTCCTTGGCGATCTTGCCGGAGATGGTGCCGTCGAGGATGAGGTCGATGATGCCGCCGAGCTGCGCCGCCGAGACCGGGGTCGCGTCGATGCCCTTGCCCTCCTTGTTCAGGCGGCCGAAGAGCTCGTTGATCACCCAGTTGGCGGCGATCTTGGCGTCGCGGCCCTTCGCCACCTCCTCGAAGAAGTCGGCCGAGGCGCGCTCCAGCGTCAGCACCATGGCGTCATAGGCGGTGACGCCGTACTCGGCGACGAATCGTGCCTTTTTGGCGTCGGGCAATTCGGGCAGCCCGGCCTTCAGCGCGTCGACGTAGGGCTGGTCGAACTCGAGCGGCAGCAGGTCGGGATCGGGGAAGTAGCGGTAGTCGTGCGCCTCCTCCTTCGACCGCATCGAGCGGGTCTCGCCCTTGCCGGGGTCGAACAGGCGGGTCTCCTGCTTGATCGAGCCGCCGTCCTCGAGGATGCCGATCTGGCGGCGGGCCTCGTAGTCGATCGCCTGACCGACGAAGCGGATCGAGTTGACGTTCTTGATCTCGCAGCGGGTGCCGAGCGCGCCGCCGGGCTTCCGCACCGAGACGTTGACGTCGGCGCGCATGTTGCCCTTGTCCATGTCGCCGTCGCAGGTGCCGAGATAGCGCAGGATGGTGCGGAGCTTGCCGAGATAGGCCTTGGCCTCGTCGGCCGAGCGCATGTCGGGCTTCGACACGATCTCCATCAGCGCCACGCCGGAGCGGTTGAGATCGACATAGGTCGAGGTCGGGCTGAGGTCGTGGATCGACTTGCCGGCGTCCTGCTCGAGGTGCAGGCGCTCGACGCCGACGGCGACGGTCTCGCCGCCCTCCATGTCGAGATGGACGGTGCCCTCGCCGACGATCGGGCTCTTGAACTGCGAGATCTGATAGCCCTGCGGCAGATCGGGGTAGAAGTAGTTCTTGCGATCGAAGACCGAGCGCAGGTTGATCTGCGCTTCGAGGCCGAGGCCCGTGCGTACCGCCTGGGCGACGCATTCCTGGTTGATCACCGGCAGCATGCCGGGCATCGCCGCGTCGACCAGCGACACATGATCGTTGGGGGCACCGCCGAAGGCGGTCGAGGCGCCGGAGAAGAGCTTGGCGTTCGTGGCGACCTGGGCATGCACCTCGAGACCGATGATTACTTCCCAATCGCCGGTCGCGCCCTTGAGGTACTGCGACGGCTTGGCGGTGCGGGCTGCGGTGAACATGTCTTCCCTCGAGCGGACGAACGGAACCGATCCCCCTGGGTAGAGCGGATCGCCGGTCGGTTCAAGAACCTCGTTGCGGTGCGGCGGAGGATCGGCCTCACCCCGCCTTCTTCAGGTTCGGCAGGAACACCGTCAGGATGCCGATCGCCGGGAGCCACGCCGCGATCTGGTAGACGGTGGCGATCGAGGTGCGGTCGGCGATCTCGCCCAGCGCCGCCGCGCCCAAGCCGCCGAAGCCGAAGGCCATGCCGAAGAACAGGCCGGCGATCATGCCCACCCGGCCCGGCACCAGCTCCTGGGCGAAGACCAGGATCGCCGAGAAGGCCGAGGACATGATCAGGCCGATCGCCACCGACAGCACCGCCGTCATGGCGAGGCCGACGTGCGGCAGCGCCAGCGTGAAGGGCAGGACGCCGAGGATCGACACCCAGATCACCGCCTTGCGGCCGATGCGATCGCCGACGGGACCGCCGACCAGCGTGCCGAGCGCCGAGGCGAAGAGGAAGACGAAGAGATAGAGCTGCGCCTCGCGCACCGTGACCCCGAAGGTGTCGATCAGATAGAAGGTGTAGAAGCTGGAGATCGAGGCGAGATAGACGTTCTTCGAGAACACCAGCAGCATCAGCACCGCGATCGAGCGGACCACGATCGCCTTCGGCAGGCCGCTGGTCGGACGGGTTGCGCCGGGGGCGCGGACGACGCGACGCTCGCGGCCCCACAGGCCGACGCGGGTGAGCAGCGCGATGCCGGCGAGCGCCAGCCCGGCGAACCACGCCACCGACGGACGGCCGAAGGGCAGCACCACGAAGGTGGCGAGCAGCGGCCCCAGCGCCGAGCCGGTGTTGCCGCCGACCTGGAACAGCGACTGGGCCAGCCCGTGACGGCCGCCGGAGGCGAGGCGGGCCATGCGCGACGATTCGGGGTGGAACACCGCCGACCCCGTGCCGATCAGGCCGACGGCGACGAGCAGCACGGCGTAGGTCGGGGCGATCGACATCAGGATCAGGCCGATCAGGGTCGAGCCCATGCCGATGGCGAGGCTGAAGGGCATGGGGTGGCGATCGGTGACGATGCCGACCAGCGGCTGGAGCACCGAGGCGGTCACCTGGAAGCACATGGTGACGACGCCGATCTGGCCGTAGTCGAGCGCGAAGGCGTCCTTGAGGATCGGGTAGGAAGCCGCGATCACCGATTGCATGGTGTCGTTGAGCATGTGCGCGATCGACAGCATCACCAGGATCGACCAGGTGGTGCCCTCGCGCGCAGCGCGGCTCATCGGCGTGACATCGGTTGCGGCGGTCATCGGCGGGTCCCCTCCCCGGCCGTCGGGCGGCCATGGCGATCCGCCGGCGACGCCGACGGGGCGGCCACTCTGGGGACTCGCAGAGCCTACGTAAAGCTACGAGGAACGCAGAGGAGATCGGCGTGGGACGCGGGGGATGGGCATCCGAGGAGGGCAGCCGTCCCTCCCCCCTCGCGGGGGAAGTGGCCCGGCGAACGCCGGGTCGGAGGGGGTCGGTGCCGCGGGTGGATCGGTCGACGGGGCGCACAGGGCGCCGATCGGAGGTCGAGCGCGCGGAGACGCCCTCCTCCCCGACCGTCCCCGGCGAGGGGCGAGGGAGAGCCCTTACCGCGGCAGGTCGTCCCCGGCCCTGCCCTTCCACGCCTTGTCGATCTGGGCGTCCGTCGCGCCGGCGAGGCAGTCGCGGGTGACGAAGAGGGCCTTTTCGATCAGGGCGTGGTGCTCGGGGCCGCGGGCGCCGGTCTGGATCTGGACGGCCTTGCCGCCGGCCTTGGCGATCGCCGCGACGTAAGGGGTCTGGAACTTGGCCGGAACCGCGGTGTCGGCGGGGTCGGTGAGCAGGAACAGGCGGGTCGGGTCGGTGCCGGCGGTCCGCGCCGCGACCTGCGGCGCCTCGGCCATCGGGTCGAGATGGGCGCGCTTTCCGCCGGTGCGGAAGGTGATCCCGTAGGCGGCTGTGAAGGCGCGGAAATCGAGCGGACCGGAGGCGATCACGGCGCAGCCGATGTCGTCGCGCGCCGCGACCACCGAGGGCACCAGCATGGCGCCGCCCGACTGACCAGCGAGGTGGAAGCCGATCACGCCCTCGCGCGCCTTGATGGCGTCGAGCGCCTTCTTGGTCACCTCGGCCTCGAGCGCGCTGCGGCGATCGCCGTGCCAGCCCGACGAGCCGTTCATGCCCATGCGGCCGAAGTAGATCACCGGGGTGCCGAGACGCTCGCCCCACACCCGCGAGGCGATGTCGATGAATTCGGGGGCCTGGGTGAGGTAGCCCGGCTCGACCTCGCGGGCGCCGGTCTTCGACAGGCCGAGGACGTCGCCGGTGAAGAAGACGACGGCCGCCTTCCCCTTTGCGGAGCCGTGCAGGTAGTAGCGGATGCAGATGCCTTCGCCGAAGGCCTCGACGAAGACCGCCTTGGGCAGCGCCGCACATTGTTCACGCGATAGTTTCGTTCCCTCGATCACGTCCTTGCCGGAAAAGAGCTTCACGCCCGGGGGCAGGCCCTGTGCCAACGCTCCGCCAGGGCTCGCCAGGAGCCCAGCGAGCGCCAGGGACGCGATCGCGGCGCGGCTCACCACCACGCCTCGGGGGTGAAGCGGCCCGCCGCCTGCTCGATGATCTCGCCGACCTGGAAGAGGGTCTCCTCCTCGAAGGGGCGGCCGATGAGCTGGAGCCCGAGGGGCAGGCCCTTCTTGTCGAGACCGCCGGGGACGACCATGCCCGGCAGGCCGGCCATGTTCACCGTCACGGTGAAGACGTCGTTGAGGTACATCTCGACCGGATCGCCGCCCGACATCTCGCCGATGCCGAAGGCCGAGGACGGGGTCGCCGGCGTCAGCACCGCGTCGACGCCGGCCTGGAAGGCGAGGTCGAAGTCGCGCTTGATCAGGGTGCGGACCTTCTGGGCGCGGACGTAATAGGCGTCGTAGTAGCCGGCGGAGAGCACATAGGTACCGATCATGATGCGGCGGCGGACCTCCGAGCCGAAGCCGGCGGCGCGGGTCAGTTCGTAGGTGTCGACGATGTCGTCGCCGGGGACGCGCAGGCCGTAGCGGATTCCGTCGTAGCGGGCGAGGTTCGACGAGGCTTCGGCCGGGGCGACGATGTAGTAGGCCGGCAGCGCATACTTGGTGTGGGGCAGCGAGATCTCGCGGATCTCGGCGCCGGCGGCGCGCAGCCAGTCGATGCCCTTCTGCCACAGCTCCTCGATCTCGGCCGGCATGCCGTCGACGCGGTATTCCTTGGGGATGCCGATGACCTTGCCCTTGATCGAGCGGCCGACCGAGGCCTCGTAGTCCGGCACCGGCAGGTCGACCGAGGTGGTGTCCTTGGGATCGACCGAGGCGAAGGACTTCAGGAGGATCGCGGCGTCGCGGACGGTGCGGGCGAAGGGGCCGGCCTGATCGAGCGACGAGGCGAAGGCGACGATGCCCCAGCGCGAGCAGCGGCCGTAGGTCGGCTTGATGCCGACGGTGCCGGTGAAGGCGGCGGGCTGGCGGATCGAGCCGCCGGTGTCGGTGCCGGTGGCGCCGACGCAGAGGCGCGCCGCGACCGCCGCCGACGAGCCGCCGGACGAGCCGCCCGGGACGAGCGGGGTCGGATCGATCGAGCCGTCGGCCGCCTTGCGACGCCACGGGTTGGTGACGGTGCCGAAGGCCGAGGTCTCGTTCGACGAGCCCATGGCGAATTCGTCGTTGTTGAGCTTGCCGAGCATCACCGCGCCGTCGGCCCACAGGTTCGACGTCACCGTCGATTCGTAGGGCGGCACGAAGTTGCCGAGGATCTTCGAGCAGGCGGTCGTGCGCACGCCCTCGGTGCAGTAGAGGTCCTTGACGCCGAGCGGGATGCCTTCCAGCGCGCCGGCCTCGCCCTTGGCGAGACGGGCGTCGGAGGCCGCGGCCATGGCGCGCGCCTTCTCGGGGGTCTCGAGCACATAGGCGTTGAGCGCCCGCGCCTTCTCCATGGCCGAGAGATAGGCCTCGGTCAGCTCGGTCGCGGTGAACTGCTTGCCCTTGAGGGCGTCACGGGCTTCGGCGAGGGTGAGGGCGGTCAGATCGGTCACGGGCGGATATCCATCGGGTTCATCGGGTGGCGCGGCGGCTTCGCAGAGGCCGGCGCTACGGTGTGGTGTCCATGCACTCGTCATAGAGGCGGTGGGCGAAACCCTCGAGCCGCCGGGTGTTGCGGACGACGCGTTTCTCGGCGTAGGCGGCGGTGCGGCCGGCAGCGAGGTTGCGGGCGCGCACCAACTCGACGAAGGCGCCGCGCTCGGCGGCACAGGCGGTGACGACCGTGTCGAAGGTCGGCGACTTCGCCGTCTCGCTCGGAACGGGCTTCGCCGCGAGGGAATCGGAGCACAGCTCGACGACCTTGTCGCCCATGCAGTCGAAGTAGAGCTTCTGGGCGTCGGCGGCGGCGATGGCCGGCGCGGCGAGAATGCCGAGGGCGACGAGCGCCCCGGCCGCTGCCACGCAGATCGCACCGAACCTCACGGTCATCGCTTCGTCCTCGGCGGGGTTCGCGGGCGGCTCACTCGACCACCTTGGGGACGACGAAGAAGTCGTCTTCGGCCTGCGGAGCGTTCTGCGTCACCTTCTTGGGGATACCGCCGTCGGTGATGACGTCGGCGCGCTTCTTCATGGCGATGGGGACGACCGAGGTCAGCGGCTCGACGTCGGAGACGTCGAGTTCGGCGAGCTGCTCGACGAAGCCGAGGATCGAATTGAGCTCGCCCTGGAGCTTGTCCACCTCTTCGTCGGCGACGCGGATGCGCGCGAGATGGGCGACACGGACGACGGTCGAACGATCGACGGACATGGAAACCTCGGGGCAGGGACGAACGGACGTGCTGCGCCGCGACACGGCGCATTCGAGCCGTTCTAGCACCCGGAAAGAAGCCGAGGCAATCGGCCACGACCGCCGAGATGGCAAGGGGGCGATGCTCGCCCCTCCCCTCGGGGGCGCGGTCGTGCTACGGCTCGGCCATGGCCGCACCCGATCCGACGCTTCCGCTCCTCGACCTCGCCGCTCGTCTGCCCGCTTCGGCGCGGCTGATCGGGCTCGATCTCGGCACCAAGACCATCGGTCTCGCCCTCTCCGACCTCGGCCGGCGCATCGCCACGCCGATGGAGACGATCAAGCGGCGGAAATTCTCGCTCGACGTCGCCGAGTTGTTGGCGGTCTGCGACAAGCAGCAGGTGGCCGGCATGGTCATCGGCCTGCCGCTCAACATGGACGGCTCCGAGGGTCCTCGATCCCAGGCGACGCGCGCCTTCGTCCGCAATCTGGTGCCGCTGACGACGATTCCGATCGCCTATTGGGACGAGCGACTGTCGACGACCGCCGTCACCCGGACGCTGCTCGAGGCCGATACCTCGCGGGCCAAGCGCGCCGAGGTGGTCGACAAGATGGCGGCGAGCTTCATCCTCCAGGGCGCTCTCGACCGCATGCAGGCGCTCGCCCGGGCGGCGCGCGAAGAGGCGGAAGAGCGAGCGGCGCGAGGAAATTGAAGGCGCGGCGATCCGCCGGAGCGCAATGGGCGTCGCGCAGTGCACCGGCCGAGCCGGCGGGCGGCCCCCGTCGGCGGCAATGCCGGGATGGAGCAATGAGCTGCCTCCTACCCACTCTGCGCCGCTGCATCCGCCCGGTTCCGCATCCTGGTCTGAAAAGAAGACCCCGGCCGGTCGCCCGGCCGGGGTAGGCAAGCGCGGCGCGCGCGCTCGGGAGGTCAGCGGGTGTTACCGGAGGAGACGATGTCCATCCACACGGCGAGCACCAGGATCAGGCCCTTGACGATCTGCTGCCAGAAGGTCTCGACGCCGAGCATCGACATGCCGTTGTCGAGGCTGGCCATGATCAGGGCGCCGACCAGCGCACCGATCACAGTGCCGATGCCGCCTCGCATCGAGGTGCCGCCGATGAAGCAGGAGGCGATGGCGTCGAGTTCGGCGCCGGAGCCGGCGGAGGGGGTGCCGGCAGCGAGGCGGGCGGTGGTGGTGAGGCCGGCGAGGGCGCACATCAGGCCCATCAGAGCGAAGACCATCACCTTGACGAGGTTGACGTCGACGCCCGACAGGCGGGTCGCCTCGAGGTTGGAGCCGACCGCGTAGATGCGGCGGCCGAAGACGGTCTGGTTGCCGATGATGGTGAAGATGCCGAGGACGATCAGCAGGATCAGCACCGGCACCGGGACGCCCTGATAGCTGTTCAGCGTCAGTACGAAGCCGAGGATGACACCGCCGATGGCGACGAGGCGAGCGATCTCCATCGGCATCGACGACACCGGCAGGCCGTGCTTCTGCCGGCCGGCGCGGGTGCGGAGGGCCAGCACCACGAGCAGCGCGAACAGCGCCACCGCGAGGCCGTTGCCCATCATGCCGGGCAGATAGCCCTGTCCGATGTACTTCAGCTCTTCCGACGCCGGGGCGACGGTGATGCCGCCGGTGAGGCCGAGAACGGCGCCACGGAACACCAGCATGCCGCCGAGCGTGACGATGAAGGAGGGGATGCCCTGATAGGCGGTCAACCAACCGACGAAGGTGCCGATGGTGATGCCGAGCAGGATGACGACGGCGACGGTACCGGCGAGCGGCCAATGGAACATCACGTCGAGAACCGCGGCTATGCCGCCGAGCAGGCCGAGCAGCGAACCGACCGACAGGTCGATCTCACCGGCGACGATGATGAAGACCATCGCCGAGGCGAGCATGCCGGTGATCGCCATCTGGCGCAGCAGGTTGGAGAAGTTGCGCGCCGTCAGGAACTGGGAGCCGCCGAGATCGGCGTCGTAGGTGAGAACGCCGAAGAAGGTCCAGATCACCGCGATGATCAGGAGCAGGGCGACGATCTTGTAGGTGGAGAGGAAGGTCCTCAGGTCTTTGCTCGTAAAGGTCATGGCGGCTCGTCCGATGTTCGCGCCTTCAGGCGGCGACCTGGTCCTGTTTGCCGAGAGCGGCGGCGAGGATCTTCTCTTGGGATAGTCCGGTGTTGGGGAAGTCGCCCCTCAGACGGCCCTCCCCCATCACCAGAACGCGGTCGGAGATGCCGAGCACCTCGGGAAGTTCCGAGGAGATCATCAGCACCGCCACGCCCTGTTTGGCGAGTTCGAAGATCAGCTTGTAGATCTCGTACTTGGCGCCGACGTCGACGCCGCGGGTGGGCTCGTCGAGGATGAGGACGCGCGGGTTGGGCATCAGCATCTTGGCGACGACCGCCTTCTGCTGGTTGCCGCCGGAGAGCGAGGCGATGGGAAGCAGCGGCTGGGCCGTCTTGATCCGCATGCGGCGGATCTCTCCCTGGATCGCCGCCATCTCGTCCTCGGCGTCGATCAGGCCGTTGCGGGTGTAGCGCCCGAGCACCGACATGGTGATGTTGTGACCGACGCCCATCAGCGGCACGATGCCGTGGCGTTTGCGGTCCTCGGGCACCATGCAGATGCCCTGACGCACCGCGTCCTGCGGCGAGTGCACCCGGATCTCCTGGCCGTCGAGCAGAAGGGCGCCCCGATGGCCCCCCTTCCAGCAGCCGAAGAGATGGGAGGCGAGTTCCGTCCGGCCGGCGCCGACGAGGCCGGCGACGCCGAGGATCTCGCCGCGACGCAGCTCGAAGGAGACGTCGTCGACCAGCTTGCGCTCGGTGTTGGTGGTGTCCCAGACGGTGACGTTCTTGGCGGCGAAGACGACCTCGCCGATCTCGTGGTCCTCGCGCGGGAAGAGGTTCTTCATCTCGCGGCCGACCATCAGGGTGATGATCTGGTTGGTATCGAGCTCCGCCATCGGCCGGGTGGCGACATGGGTGCCGTCGCGAATGACGGTCACCGTGTCGGCGATCTCGGCGACCTCGTCGAGCTTGTGGGAGATGTAGACGCAGGCCATGCCGCGCGCCTTGAACTCCTTGACCAGGGTGAGCAGCGTCTCGGTCTCGGCGGCGGTGAGCGCCGAGGTCGGCTCGTCGAGGATCAGCAGCTTGGCGTTCTTGTTGAGCGCCTTGGCGATCTCGATCAGCTGCTGCTTGCCGCCCGAATAGGCCATCACCGGCAGGGCGACGTTGATGTCGGGCATCTTGAGCTGTGTCATCAGCTCGGCGGCGCGGGCGTTCATCGCGTCGTAGTCGACGAAGCCGAGACGGGTGGTGGGCTCGGAGCCGAGGAAGATGTTCTCCGCGACCGACAGGTGCGGCACCATCATCAGCTCCTGGTGGATGATGACGATGCCGGCCTCTTCGGTCTCGCGGATGTTGCGGGCGCGGAGTTCCTTGCCCTCCCACAGGATGGTGCCGGTCCAGCTTCCGGGGGGATAGACGGCGGAGAGCACCTTCATCAGCGTCGACTTGCCGGCACCGTTCTCGCCGCAGAGCCCGACGCACTCGCCGCGGCGCACGACCAGATCGATGCCGTCGATCGCCTTGACGCCGGAGAATTCCTTGGTGATGCCGCGCATCTCGAGCAGATAGTCGGCCATGATCGCTGTCCTTCGCGTCGGCCCGCGGCCGTGGATCACCACACCGCTCGCCCCCATGGGATCACGATGTCGATCACGGACACAAGCGGTTCCGGCGGGTTCCCGCTGCGTCGTCCACCATCGCGTGGCGGCGGAGGGCGGGCGGCGCGAGGCGGAGACGGGGAAGCCCGGGCGGGACGCCTCGCCCCCACCGGAGTGGGACCCGCGGCGGTCAGGGGTCCGCCGCGGGATCCGCTTCGCTCACTTACCGTCGACCTGTTCCTTGGTGTAGAAGCCGTCGGTGACGACCATGTCGACGTTGTCCTTGGTCAGCGCGATCGGGGTCAGCAGGACGCTGTCGACCTGCTTCTTGCCGTTGTCGAGCTTGGCGTTGAAGGCCGGAGCCTGCTTGCGGACCATCTGGACCGTCAGCTTGGCGGCTTCGGTGGCGATCAGCTTCAGCGGCTTGTAGACGGTGACCGTCTGGGTGCCGGCCTTGACGCGCTTGATGGCGGCGAGGTCGGCGTCCTGACCGGAGATCGGAACCTTACCGGCCAACCCTTGCGCGGCCAGCGCCTGGATGGCGCCGCCGGCGGTGCCGTCGTTGGAGGCGACGACCGCGTCGATCTTGTTCTGGTTGGCGGTCAGCGCGTTCTCCATGATCGACAGCGCATTGGTCGGGCTCCATTCCGGCACCCACTGCGAGCCGATGACTTTGACCTTGCCGGCGTCGACGGCGGCCTTCAGCGCCTTCTCCTGGCCGGCGCGCAGCAGCTTGGCGTTGTTGTCGGTCGGCGAGCCGCCGAGCATGTAGTAGCGGCCTTCGGGCTTGGCCTTCAGCACGGCCTCGGCCTGGAGATAGCCGACGCGCTCGTTGTCGAAGGAGATGTAGGCGTCGACGTCGGCGTTGAGGATCAGGCGGTCGTAGGACAGCACCTTGATGCCCGCCTTGCGCGCCTCGTCGACCACGGCGGTGAAGACCTTGGAGTTCATCGGCACGATGACGATCGCGTCGACCTTCTGGGCGATCAGGTTCTCGACCTGCTTGATCTGCTTCTCTTCGTTCGCATCCGCCGACTGCACGGAGACGGTGGCGCCGAGCTCCTTGGCGGCGGCGACGAAGTAGTCGCGGTCGCGAGCCCAGCGCTCGACGCGCAGGTCGTCGATGGAGAACCCGATCACCGGTGCGGCCTCGCTGGCGTTCGCCATGGTGAGGGGCAAGCATACGGTCAGAGCCGTGAGGGAGCCGGCCAGCATGTGAATGAGTCTCATCGTCAGTCCTCCTGATGCCCTCTTTCGGGAGGGCGGGTCCGCCGTTGATCGGCGGGTTTTCGGATGTCGAGGCATCGCCGCCCGGCGGGCGCGGTGTCGTCGGAAGCGTCGGTCACGCGGAGCGGAGCGAGGTGGGCCTCGGCCCGGGTGAGTGCCGCCTTCGGGTCCACAGATTCCTCTATTTTTTGAGGTGCGCAACTCGAATTCGTTGCTGCATCGCGCAAAATCGTCTGCGACCCCGCAAAAATCAGGGGTTTTTCGCATGATGTTCGCCCCTCGAGAGACATTTCGGCATGATCGAAACGGCTTTCCCGACCTCATCGGAAGTCATTGGGAATGCGGCGCGACCGAGCGTCTCGAGGTCCCTCGAGGTCCATCCCCTCGGGACGACGTCCACCGCCCCTCTGCGCATGAGGCGCGTTCCCGCTCCGATTCGTCGCGCGCACGGGACACATCGGGGGCCTGGACGCGCGCGCCTGCGCTCGCCCGCACCGCCGGCCCGGGTTCGCAGGACGGCGCCGTCGTCCGCCGCGGCCCGGCGATGGCAAGCGAGTCGGGTCGCGCCCATCGAAGAGCGTGAGGGAAGGAAGGAACCGGATCAGGCCGACCGGGTGCCGGCGGCGAAGCCGGCGATCGCGGCGATCACCGCGTCGAAGGCGGCGCGGGCCCGGCGGCTGCCGTGGCGGGCGCGCAGGAAGCCGTGGACGAGCTGCGGCTCGTTCTTCCATTCGGCCGGGACGCCGGCGGCCCGCAGCCGCTCGACGAAGACGCGGCCGTCGTCGCGCAGCGGATCGACGTCGGCGGTGACGACGAAGGCCGGCGGCAGGCCGGCATAATGCGCCGTGGCGAGCGGCAGGGCCTCGTCGCGCGGGCCTGCCGGCTCGCGCCCGCCGAAGCGGGCGGCCTCATAGGCGGCGAGATCGGCGGTGCGCAGCATCGGCGCCTCGGCGTTGTCGACGTAGGACGGCCACGAGTGGTCTCCGCCGAGGCCCGGGTAGATCAGCACCTGAGCGACGGGCGCGCGCCTCCCCTCGCGCCTGAGACGGATCGCCAGACCGGCGACGAGACAGGCACCGGCGCTGTCGCCGGCGACGACGATGCGGGGAAAGGCGCGCTCCAGCGCGTCCCAGACGGCGGCGAGGTCGTCGAGCGGCGCCGGATGGTGGTGTTCGGGGGCGAGGCGATAGTCGACGGCGACGGCGACGGTGGTGAGGCCGGTCCTGGCGGCGATCTCGGCGCAGACGTCGTCGTGGCTCTCCAGCGAGCCGACGACGAAGCCGCCGCCATGGGCGTAGAGCACGGCGCAGGTGGTGCCGGCGAGCAGCATCGCCGCTGGTCGATAGATGCGGACAGGAACCCCACCGACCGTCTGGTCGACGACCGCCACGCCCGAGGGCCGCGGGGCGCGGAAGACGGCGCACATGGCGTCGTAGTAGCGACGATTGGCCTCGGCCGAGGCGCCGTTGGCATCCGGTGGGTAGACCGCTTGCGACGAGGCGATGAAATCGAGAACCTCGAGATCATCGATCGGGTTCATGTCGGTGCCCCTTCGTTCGCGGCGCGCTCGGCGAGGAGCCGATCGAGCCAGTCCGGGTCCATTTGCGGGACCGAGGAGAGGAGCAGCTCGGTGTAGGGGTGATGGGGCGGACGGAAGAGGTCGGCCTTGGCGGCGGCCTCGACCACGCGGCCGCGCTGCATCACCACCACCTCGTCGGCGATCGCCTCGACGGTGGCGAGATCGTGGGTGATGAACACATACGAGAGGCCGAGGCGCTTCTGCAGATCGAGCAGCAGTTTCAGAATGCCCTCGGTGACGAGTTGGTCGAGGGCCGAGGTGACCTCGTCGCAGATCACCACCTGGGGCTCGGCGGCGAGCGCCCGGGCGATGCCGATGCGCTGCTTCTGGCCGCCGGAGAGTTCGCGCGGCAGTCGGTCGATGTACTTGTCGGGCTCGAGCTCGATCGAGCGCAGCAGGGCGCGGATGCGCTCCTCCTTCTCCTTGCCGCGGACGCCGAGATAGAACTCGATCGGCCGGCCGAGGATGTCGCGGATGGTCTGGGTCGGGTTCAACGCCGTGTCGGCCATCTGGTAGATGAACTGGATGCGGCGCAGTTGTTCCTTGCTCCGCTGCCGATAGCTCGCCGGCAGCACCTCGCCGTCGAGACGGACCTCGCCGCGGGTCGGCGGCAGGAGGCCGGTGATCACTCGGGCGGTGGTCGATTTGCCGGAGCCCGACTCGCCGACGACGGCCAGCGTCCGGCCGGGATGGAGGGCGAAGGAGACGTCGTCGAGCACCGAGATGGCGCCGTAGGAGGCCGAGACCCGATCGACCGCGAGGATCGGCACGGCGCGCGGCACCGTCGCCGGCTTCGCTTCGGCGCGGAGCGACCGGACGGCCCACAGCGAGCGGGTGTAGTCCTCCTTCGGTGTGGCGAGCATCGTGCGGGTGGGGGCCTCCTCGACCTCCTCGCCCTTCAACAGCACCTTCACCCGGTCGGCCATCTGCGCCACCACGGCGAGGTCGTGGGTGATGTAGATCGCCGAGGTGCCGAACTGGCGCACCACCTCGCGGATGGCGGCGAGCACCTCGATCTGAGTGGTGACGTCGAGCGCCGTGGTCGGCTCGTCGAAGACGATCAGCTCGGGTCGGCAGACCATCGCCATCGCCGTCATGGCGCGCTGCAACTGGCCGCCGGAGAGCTGGTGGGGATAGCGGAAGCCGATCTCGGCGGGCTTGGGGAGATGCAGCCGCTTGAAGAGGTCGATCGAAGCGGACTGGGCGAGGCGGCGGTCCATCTTGCCATGGACGGTCGCGACCTCGGTGCACTGGTCGATCAGCTTCAGCGACGGATTGAAGCTCGCCGCCGCCGACTGGGCGACATAGGCGATGCGGCTGCCGCGCAGGGCCCGGCGCTCGGCGTCGGAGGCGGTGGTCAGTTCGACGCCGTCGAAGGTGACCGCGCCGCCGGAGATGCGACAGCCGTCGCGGGCGAAGCCCATGGCGGCGAGGCCGATGGTCGACTTGCCGGAGCCGGACTCGCCGATGAGGCCGAGGATCTCGCCGCGCTTCAGATCGAGGTCGACGCCGTGGACGATCTCGGTCCACCCCGCCTCGCCGCGCGCCTCGACCTTCAGGCCGCGGATGTTCAGGAGCAGTTCGTCGGCCATGGCTCTCTCTCCTCTCAGTCCTTCAGGCCGCTGGAGCGGTGGAGGAACCAGTCGACGACGAAGTTGACGCCGACGGTGAGGATGGCGATCGCCGCCGCCGGCAGCAGCGGCGTGGTGTCGCCGAAGCTGATCAGCGAGGCGTTGTCGCGCACCATCGAGCCCCAGTCGGCGGTCGGCGGCTGGATGCCGATGCCGAGGAAGGACAGGGCCGAGATGGTGAGGAAGACGAAGCAGAAGCGCAGGCCGAACTCGGCGACGAGCGGCGGCATGACGTTGGGCAGGATCTCGTGGAACACCAGCCAGCGCCACCCCTCGCCCCTGAGCTTCGCCGCCTCGACGTAGTCCATCACCACGATGTTCATGCCGACCGCCCGGGCAAGGCGGAAGACGCGGGTGGCGTCGAGCAGCGCGATGACGATGACCAGGCTGGGGATCGCGGTGCCGAGGATGGTGAGGAGCAGGAGCGCGAAGACGAGCTGCGGGATCGCCATCAGCACGTCGACCAGACGGCTGAAGAACTGATCGACCCAGCCGCCGAGCACCACCGCGACGAGCCCGGCCGCGCCGCCGACGGCGAAGGCGAGGAGCGTCGTCACCACGGCGATGCCGACGGTGTTGCGGGCGCCGTAGAGAAGCCGCGAGAGCATGTCGCGGCCGAGATTGTCGGTGCCGAGCCAGTAGGCCGAACTCCACGGCTCGAATTCGCCGGCCACCACCTGGGTCTCGCCGTAGGGAGCGATGACCCCGGCGAAGACCGCGGCGAAGGCGTAGAGGGCGATGATGGCGAAGCCGACGATCACTGTCGGCGGCAGGTGGGGCAAGCGAGACGACGGACCCATCTTCCCCTCCTCACTTGGCGTGCAGGATGCGCGGGTTGGTGGCGATCGACAGCACGTCGGCGAGGAGATTGAGGCCGATGTAGACGCCGGCGAAGATCAACGAACAGGCCTGGACGACGGTGATGTCGCGCTTGGCGACCGAGTCGACCATCAGCTGGCCGAGACCGGGATAGGCGAAGACCACCTCGACCACGACCACACCGGTGACCAGATAGGCGAGGTTCAGCGCCACCACGTTGACGATCGGGGCGAGGGCGTTGGGCAGCGCGTGGCGCAGGATCACCCGGGCCGGGGCGATGCCCTTGAGCCGGGCCATCTCGATGTAGGGGCTGGCGAGCAGGTTGATGATCGCCGCCCGGGTCATGCGCATCATGTGGGCGGTGACCCCCAAGGTGAGAGTCAGCGCCGGCAGGAAGGTGCGGGTCAGCAGCACCGGCAGCGTCGTCTCCGGGCCGATGTTGGCGATCGAGGGGAAGACGTTCGAGCGCACCGCCAAGAAGAGGATGAGGATGTAGGCGACGAAGAACTCGGGGAAGGAGATCCAGGTCAGAGTCACGACGTTGGCGAGCTTGTCGAACCAGGAATTGCGCCACAGCGCCGCCATCAGGCCGAGGGTGATGGCGGTGGGCACCGCGATCACCGCGGCATAGGCGGCGAGGAAGACGGTGTTGCCGAGGCGGACCGAGACGATGTCGGCGATCGGCCGCTGATTGGCGAGCGACATGCCGAGGTCGCCGCGCGCGACACCGGCGAGCCATGTGAGGTAACGCGACAGCGCCGGCTGATCGAGGCCGAGCGAATGGCGCAGCGCCGCCACCGTCTCGGGGGTGGCCGACTGGCCGAGGATCTGCTGGGCGAGGTCGCCGGGAAGCAGCTCGACGCCGAGAAAGATGACGACCGAGACGACGAAGAGGGTGATCGACCCGAGCCCCAGGCGTTGGAGGATCATCTTCGGCAGTGGACGCATCCGATCCCCCTCCCCGCTTCCCGCCGGCTCGCGAGCCTCACCCGATCGATCGTATGGCGCGGCCGGCCCAATCCGGCGCGGTCATGGTCGTCTGTGCCCCGGCCATCTCGGCGAGGCGAGCGGCGAGCCCCGCCCCGAAGGGTGAAGCCCGGGCGGCGCCGGTGTCGACGTGCATCAGCATGTGCTCCGCCGTCGCCAGCACCTCGCCGTCGTCGACCCGCCGCATGGTGTGGGCGAGGCGCAGACGCTTCTCGTCGTGGCCGAGGAGTTGCGTCTCGACCGCGATCGGCACCCCCACCACCACCTCGCGCAGATGGCGCAGATGGGTCTCCACGGTATAGACCGAGGAGCCGGTCGCCAGATATGCGGCATCCATGCCGACGAAGGCGAGGAAGGCGTCGGTGGCGTCGCCGAAGACCTGGAGGTAGCGGCTCTCGGTCATGTGGCCGTTGTAGTCGGCCCAGTCGTCGCGCACCCGGGTCTCGTGAAGGCGGAGCGGCTCGCCGGGGACGAGGTCCGCGGCACGGGCGCCTGCATGGGCGCTCTGATAGAGGCGCCCCTCCCAGGCCTTCAGGAGTTCGCCGGCGCCCCAGCCGTTGGCCTTCAGCGCCAGGAGAATGCCGACGAGGTTGTCGTCGCGGATGCGCTCCAGCTCGCGGATCGAGTGGGCGCCGGACTGGGCGTCCGACTGGGCGGCGATGCGCTCGACCAGGGCGTCGTCGAGGTCGGGGACGTCCATCAACCTGGTCCACGGCCACTTCAGCGCCGGGCCGAACTGGGCGAGGAAGTGCTTCATCCCGGCTTCGCCGCCGGCGATGCGATAGGTCTCGAAGAGGCCCATCTGGGCCCAACGCAGGCCGAAGCCGAAGCGGATGGCGTCGTCGATCTCCTGCGTCGTGGCGACGCCGTCGTGGATCAGCCACAGGCCCTCGCGCCACACCGCCTCGAGCAGACGATCGGCGATGTGGGCGTCGATCTCCTTGCGGACGCGCAGCGGCTTCATGCCGATGTCCGTCAGGAAAGCTCCGGCGCGATCGAGGACCGCGAGGTCGTTCACCGGACTGGGGACGATCTCGACGACCGGGAGCAGGTAGACCGGGTTGAACGGGTGGGCGACGAAGACGCGCTCGGGGGTGGCGAGGCCCCGCTGCAGCTCCGACGGCTTGAAGCCCGAGGTCGAGGAGCCGATCGGGGTCGACGCCGGCGCCGCGGCGACGATCTCGGCGAGCACCCGGTGCTTGAGATCAAGGCGTTCGGGGACGCTCTCCTGGACGTAGTCGGCGTCGCGCACCGCCTCGGCGATGGTGGCATGGAAGGTGAGCCGCCCGCGCGTCGGCCAGGGGGCGAGGGTCATCTTGCGATAGGCGCGCTCGGCGTTGGCGATCATCGCCTCGGCGGCCGCCGGGGCGCCGGGGGCCGGATCGAAGACGGCGACGTCGAAGCCGTTGAGCAGGAAGCGGGCGATCCACCCGCCGCCGATCACCCCGACACCGACCGCCGCGACCTTCTTCACGCCATGGCTCATGCGCGCACACTCCGTCGACGGCCGCCGCCGCGACCGGGTTCACTTGCGGGCGCCGCAGGGCGCCGTGTCGGAAAAAGGGCTCCGCCGGCCCCTCGGAAGGAGAGGAGCGGGCCGGCGAAGCAGGTCGGTGGGGTCGCCCGAGTCGGGGTCAGGCGGCCCACCACCGCTCGACGATCTTCCAACCGTCGAGGAACCGGTTCGAGGCGAGTTTGCCGTGCGCCACCTTGTCGTTGCGGGCGTCGACGTAGTTGGCGAACATCGGGATCAGCGTGCCGCCGTCGTCGGACACCAGCCCCTGCATCTCGCGGTACATCTCGGCGCGCTTCTTCACGTCGAGCGAGGCGCGGGCTTCGGTGAGCAGGGCGTTGAAGCGATCGTTCGACCAGTGGCTCTCGTTCCACTCCGCTCCTCGAGCGTAGACCAGCGAGAACATCGAGTCCTCGGTCGGCCGGCCGTTCCAGTAAGAGAAGCAGAAGGGCTTCTTCAGCCAGACGTTCGACCAGTAGCCGTCGTCGGGCTCGCGCTTGACCCTCACCTTGATACCGGCCTTGGCGGCGCTCTCCTGGAACAGCACGGCGGCGTCGACGGCGCCCGAGAAGGCGGCGTTGGAGGTCGACAGTTCGACCTCGAGGTTGGACTGTCCGGCCTTCTCGAGGTGGAACTTGGCCTTCTCCGGATCGTAGGGCCGCTGCGGCAAGTCGCCGGCGAAGAAGCGGTTGGCCGGGGCGATCGGCTGGTCGTTGCCGATGCGGCCGTGACCGCGCAGCACCTTCTGCAGCATGTCCTCGCGATCGACCGCGTATTTCAGCGCCAGACGGACGTCGAGATCCTTGAACGGCGCGGCGTCGCAGAACATCGGCATGGTGTAGTGGGCGGTGCCGGTCACCTCGTTGATGGTGATGCCGGGGCGGCGCTGGAGGAGGTTCAGCGTCTTGATGTCGACACCGTTGATGACGTCCACCTCGCCGGTGATCAGCGCGTTCTGGCGCGCCGTCGGGTCGTTGATCGCCAGCAGTTCGACCTCGTCGAACCAGGCTCGATCGCTCTTCCAATAGTCGGCGCGGCGCTTCAGGCGGATGCGGACGCCCGGCTCGTGGCTGACCAGGGTGTAGCCGCCGGTGCCGATGCCCGACTTCCAGTCGAGACCGCCCTTCCCGTCCGACTGCATGACGACCATCTGATATTCGGCCGTGGCGTAGGGGAAGTCGGCGTTGCCGTTCTTCAGGGTGAAGACCACGGTCGAGGGGCCGTCGGCCCTGATGTCGACGACGTCGGCGAGGATCGCCTTGCCGCCCGACTTGGTGTCCGGACCGCGATGGTGATTGTAGGAGGCGATGACGTCGTCGGCGGTCAGCGCCTTGCCGTTGGAAAAGGTGACGCCCTTGCGGAGTTTGAAGGTCCAGGTCTTGGCGTCGGCGCTCGGCTCGACGCTCTCGGCCAGTTCGGGGACGATGTTGCCGGCCGCGTCGACCTCGCAGAGGTTGTTGCAGACGCCACCGAGCATGGCGGTGACCACCGGGCCGGCGGAATAGGTCGCCGGATCGATCGAGTCCGAGGTGGCACCCGACGAGTGACCGATGCGCAGGAGACCGCCGCGCTTGGGCTTCGATTGTGCGAAGGCGCCCTGCGGAGCGCCGAGGATCAGCGCCGAGGCGGCGGTGCCCTGGATGAATCTGCGACGATCGATGTGAAGATCGAATGCCATGGTCGCTCTCCCGTCCCTGCCAACGGCGTTCGCGGCGCACCTCACCCGGCGGGCCGGCCGATCCGTTGCGTTTCTCCCCCGGACCGGTCGACCGGTCCATCTCCTTCGTTCGCGACCGATCTCGACGCCGGCCCTGGATTCCCGACCGCCTCCGACCGCTCGGCCGGGGACGGCATCGCTTCCGGCGAGCCGTGGCTCACCAGCGCTTCGTCAGCCGCAGCTTCTCGCGCACCTCGGCGGGGCCGAGGATCGACACGTTCATCGCCGAGAGGATGGTGACGGCTCGCTCGACCAGATCGCCGTTCGAGGCGAGCCGGCCTTTGGAGAGCCAGAGATTGTCCTCGAGGCCGACGCGGACGTTGCCGCCGGTCAGCGCGGCAAACGCGACATAGGGCAGTTGCATGCGGCCGATCGAGAACATCGAATAGGTCCAGCCGGCCGGTACGTTGGCGACCATCGCCAGCAGCGAGGTCGGATCGTCCGGGGCGCCGTAGGGGATGCCCATGCAGAGCTGGATCATCACCGGATCGTCGATCAGCCCCTCCTTCACCAGCTGCTTGGCGAGGACGAGGTGGCCGAGGTCGAAGCACTCGATCTCCGGCTTGACGCCGAGCGCCTGCACCCGCTTCGCCATGGCGCGCAGGGTGCCGGGCGTGTTGGTCATGACGTAGTCGGCCTCGGCGAAGTTCATGGTGCCGCAGTCGAGGGTGCAGATCTCGGGCAGAAGCTCGGTGACGTGCACCAGCCGCTCGGTGGCGCCGACCATGTCGGTGCCCTTGGGGTCGAGCGGGAACGGCTCCTCGGGCGAGCCGAAGACCAGATCGCCGCCCATGCCGGCGGTGAGGTTGAGGACGATGTCGGTGCCGGATTCGCGGACCCGCGCCACCACTTCGCGGTAGAGGGCGGGGTCGCGGGCGCCGCGGCCGGTCGCCGGATCGCGGACGTGAACGTGGGCGATCGCGGCCCCCGCCTTCGCCGCCTCGACGCAGGCCGCGGCGATCTCCTTCGGCGTCACCGGCACCTTGTCGGAGCGATCCGTGGTGCCGCCAGAACCCGTCACCGCGCAGGTGATGAAGACATCCCAGTTCACCGGTCGCATGCCCCTCGTTGCCCTTGCGTGAATTCACTATCCGCTGCATTACGGAGACGAGACATCCTCAAACTGCCCAAGAGTTGACGGATCTTGCCAATCGAACCGCTGCGCTGCGGCTTCCTGCTCTTCGACGGCTTCTCCAACATGGTGCTCGCCAGCGCCATCGAACCGCTGCGGGCGGCACGCGACTACGCCGGCGCGGGAACCTTCGGCTGGCGGCTCGCTTCGATGGACGGCGGGCCGGTCACCTCGTCGTCGGGACTGATGATCCAGCCGGACGGGTCGCTCGAACGGATGGAGGCGGTCGACGTGCTCTTCGTCGTCGCCGGCTACGGGGCGCGCGACCATGCGCGGTCGGCGGTGATCGGGGCCCTGCAGCGGATGGAGCGGCGGGTCGGACGGCTCGGGGCGCTCGACTGCGGCGCCTGGATCCTCGCCGCCGCCGGTCTCCTCGACGGCCATCGCGCCACCATCCACTGGCAGGAGCTCGACGCCTTCGCCGAGACCTTCCTGACGGTCGAGGCGGTGAGCGACCGTTTCGTCGTCGATCGTCGGCGGATTTCGGCCGGTGGTGCGACCACGGTGATCGACCTGATGCTGCGGATGATCGGCGAACGGGGCGGCAACGCCCTCGCCTACGACGTCTCCAACATGTTCATCTACGACGTCGAGCGAGCATTGGGCCGTGGGCGCGGGGCGCAGAACCGCTCGCTCGAGGCGCGGGCGCCGCAGCTCATCCGCGCCATCGCCGAAATGCGGCGGACGCAGGAGCAGCCCCTGTCGCTGGAGCGGATCGCCGCCGCCGCGGCGGTGTCGCCGCGGACGCTGGCGCGGCTCTTCGAGCGCGAACTCGGCATGTCGCCGGGGCGCTACTACCAGAACATCCGGCTCGCCACGGCTCGATCACTGGCCGAGGAGACCAGTCTGACCACCTCGGAGATCGCGGCACGCAGCGGCTTCGCCTCCGCCTCGGCGTTGTCGCGGGCTCTCGGCGCCCACTTCGGCCAGTCGGTGCGCTCGTTCCGCGCCGGGCGGCTCAGGAAGAGCTGGGGGTGAGGCCACCCGCGACGGGTGGCCTCGACGCTCAGCCGAACTTGAACAGCACGCCGTAGCCGCCGCGCGGGTAGTTCCATTCGATCTCGCCGGAGGCTTCACAGAGGACGCGGCAGGTGCCGCATTCCATGCAGCCGTCGGGGGTGATCTCGACCTGGCCCTTGTCGTTCTCCTCGTAGCACTTGGCCGGGCAGACCCGGGTCAGCGACAGGAGCCGCGGGCTCGGCTTGTCGTGCGGCAGCACCCGGATGTGCGGGCGGCCGGCGTCGACCAGATAGCGGTTCTGGTAGAGCTTGTCCTCGACGCGGGTCTCGATGGCGACCGTCATGGTTCCGTCCTCCGATGACAGGCGCGGGTCCCGTGTCCGACAGGGAGCCCGCGAGGATTGTCGGGTTTCGGACCGAGAGCCCCGGTCCGACCATGGCTATGCGACTTCCGTGCCGGTTCCGGCCGGACGGCCGCCGGCGCCCCTCACCGCCAGGCGAAGGCGAGCTTCACCGCGTCGGAGATGAGGCCGAGGCGCGAGCGCTTCTCGATGAAGGAGCGCATCGTCTTCTTCTCCTTCTCGAGCTTCGGCGTGCCGTCGACGCGCAGATAGTTCTGCGCCGCCTGGCTGATCAGCTGCGGATAGGACATGAAGAAGTTCTTCGAGTTGGTATGGAACAACCCGGGGATGTCCTTGTACTTCTTCAGGTCCTTCATCAGGAACGACTCGTCGAGGAGTTCCTTGTAGAGCTTCAGATTGGCCTTGGTCATCGGCTCGCGCGCCGCCTTGAGGCGATGGATCGCCTCGCCGGCGATGCGGCCCGAGGTCATGGCGAGGTTCGAGCCTTCGCGATGGACGGCGTTGTTGAAGTGGGCGGCATCGCCGACCACCACCCAACCGTCGCCGTAGAGCTGCGGGATCTCCTTGAAGCCGCCCTCGGGGATCATGTGGGCCGCGTATTCCTTGCACTCCGAGCCGGCGATCAGCGGCGCGATCGAGGGGTGCTGCTTGAACTCCTCGAGCATGTCGTAGGGGCTGATGCCGGCCTCCGAGAAGTCGGAGACCAGACAGCCGAGGCCGACCGAGATGCTCTCGCGGTTGGTGTAGACGAAGCCGAGGCCGGTCATGCCCTTGGAGAAGGTGCCGACCATCTCGATGACGCAGCCTTCGTCGCCCTTGAGGTTGAAGCGGCTCTCGATGGTCTCGGCCGGCAGGAAGTGCATCTCCTTGACCGCCAGCGCCACGCTCTCCGGCTTCGGCGTCTCGCGCAGCCCGGCGCGGGTGCCGAGCAGGCCGTTGACGCCCTCGGCGAGAACCACCACGTCGGCCTGGATGGCGCCGCCCTTGCGATCGGTCTTGACGCCCAGGACCTTGCCCGAGGAGTCGACCAGCAGGTCGGTGACGGTGGTCTCGGTCAGGAGCGTGGCCCCGACCTCGCGGCACTTGCGCGAGAACCACTTGTCGAACTGCGCCCGCACGATGGTGTAGCGGTTCGGCTTGTCCTCGTTGAAGTCGTCGGAGCGGTACTGCATCGCGGTGTGGCCGCGATCGTCCATGATCCAGAAGCGCTGTTCGATGATGTGACGCTCGAGCGGCGCATCCTCGCGGAAGTCGGGGATGATCTTCTCCAGCATGGAGGCGTACATGATCGCCCCCTGCACGTTCTTCGAGCCGGCATATTCGCCGCGCTCGAGCTGCAGCACCTTCAGGCCGCGCGAGGCCATGGTGTAGGCGGCGGCGTTGCCGGCCATGCCCGCACCGATCACGATGGCGTCGAACCTCTCGTCGATCATGGTCGATCTCCTCGTTTGAGCGCGTCAGCCGGCGAGCCGGTCGCGGTTGTGGGGGGAGAGGCGGCGGGTGAAGGCCTCGGTGAGGGCGGGCAGGAAGCGGATCGCGTCGGTGACGACGCCGACATGGGCGAAGTCGAAGATCGGCGCGTTCTTGTCGGTGTTGACGGCGACGATCAGGTCGGCACCCTCGACGCCCACCCGGTGCTGGATCGCACCGGAGATGCCGGCGGCGATGTAGAGCTTCGGCCGGATGGTCTTGCCGGTCTGGCCGATCTGGCGCTCGGCCGGCATCCAACCCTTCTGGACGATCGGCCGCGAGCAGCCGTATTCGGCACCGAGCGCCTTGGCGAGGTTCTTGACCAGTTGCATGTTCTCGACCGCGCCGAGCCCGAGGCCGCCGGCGACGACGATGTCGGCATAGGCGAGGTTCACCTTGCCGGTCTGGCGGTCGGCGACGAACTCCAGGATCTTGGTGACGATGTCGTCCTCCGCCATGTTCAGCGGATGGCTCACCACCCGGCCGATCGGCTTGTCCTGGCGCGCCGGCATCGACATGACGCGCGGCCGCACCGTCGCCATCTGCGGGCGGAAGTTCAGGGTGTAGATGGTGCACAAGAGCGAGCCGCCGAAGGTCGGCCGGGTCGCGGCGAGCGACTTGTCGGCGTCCACCGCCAGTTCGGTGCAGTCGGCGGTGAGGCCGGTGAGCAGGGTGGTGGCGACCGAGCCGGCGAGATCGCGGCCGAGCGTCGTGGCGCCGAGCAGCAGGATCTCCGGCTTGTAGGTGTCGACCAGATCGGTCAGACCCTTGGAGAAGGGCTCGTTGCGATAGTCCGTCAGCAGCGGGTCTTCCATCAGATAGACGAGGTCCGCGCCATAGGCGAAGGTCTCGGCGATGGCGTGGTTGGTCCCCTCGCCGGCCGGGCCCATGACCACGCCGGCGAGTTCGACGCCGAGTTGGTCGGCGAGCTTGCGGCCTTCGCCCAGCAGTTCGAACGACACGGGATGAACGACGCCGCGTTCGACCTCCATGAACACCCACACGCCCTTGTAGGCCTTGAAGTGTTCGGAGAGCTCCTTCTTCATTCCGGCGCGGC
>ERZ1645187.914-NODE-914-length-28297-cov-127.249345_pt1 | contig 28297 bp, 20 predicted proteins | sample MGYA00575352_ERZ1645187 | MGnify/ENA primary metagenome ERZ1645187 (study PRJEB40837, sample SAMN11349314) | freshwater sediment metagenome | isolation source: river sediment | host: Sediment | place: India: Wazaribad , New Delhi | collected 2017-02-21 ...
GCTTCCTCGGCTCCAACGGCTGCGGCAAGACCACGACGATGAAGATGCTGACCGGGCTCCTGCCGGCGAGCGAAGGCTCGGCGACGCTGCTCGGCCGGCCGGTCGACGCCGCCGACGTCGCGGTGCGGTTGCGGGTCGGCTACATGTCGCAGGCCTTCTCGCTGTGGGAGGAGCTGACGGTCGCCGACAACCTCCGCCTCCATGCCCGGCTCTACCGGGTGGCGGAGAGCGAGGTTCCGGCGCGGGTCGCCGAGAGCCTCGCCCGCTTCGATCTCGCCGACTTCGCCGACGCCTCGCCGGCGCGCCTGCCGCTCGGCATCCGCCAGCGCCTGCAATTGGCCGCCGCCTGCCTGCATCGCCCCGAGGTGCTGATCCTCGACGAGCCGACCTCCGGCGTCGACCCGCGGGCCCGCGACGCCTTCTGGCGCCATCTCGCGGAGTTGTCGCGCCAGGACCGGGTGACGATCTTCGTCTCGACCCACTTCATGAACGAGGCGGCGCGCTGCGACCGCATCTCGCTGATGCATCAGGGGCGGGTGCTCGCCCTCGGCCGGCCGGCCGATCTCGTCGCCGAGGCCGGCGTGGAGACCCTCGAGGCCGCCTTCATCGCGGCGCTCGAAGCGGCCGGCGCCGATGCCCCCCGCAGCGCATCGGCGACCCTCGCCGCGCCGACCCACGAGACGACACGCGGCGCCGGCGGAGCCCTGGGCCGGACCCTCGCCTTCGCCCGGCGCGAGGCGATCGAGATCCTGCGCGATCCGATCCGGATGAGCTTCGCCGTCTTCGGCTCGCTGCTCCTCCTCGTGCTCTTCGCCTTCGGCGTCTCCTTCGACGTCGAGCACCTGCCCTACGCGGTGTTCGATCGCGATCAATCGATCGAGAGCCGGCGGCTGGTCGAGGCCTTCGAGGGAACCCGATGGTTCGATCGGCGGGCGGCGGTGACGAGCGAGACCGAGACCGATCGCCGCCTGAAGACCGGCGAGTTGCGCTTCGTCCTGGTGGTGCCGCCGGGCTTCGGCCGCGACTTCCTCGCCGGTCGGCGACCGGAACTCGGGGTCGAGATCGACGGCGCCAACACCTTCCGCGCCGAGACCATCCGCGGCTACGTCCAGGGCGTGGCGCTCGACCTCGCCGGTCAATTGCGCACCGAGATCCTCGGGCCGACGGCGGCGAGCGGCTCCGCCGTCGAGGTGATCCCGCGCTTCGCCTACAATCAGTCCTTCCGCTCGGTGAACGCCATCACCCCCGGCGTCATCATGCTGCTCCTGGTGCTGATCCCGGCGGCGATGACCGCGGTCGGCGTGGTGCGCGAACGCGAAATCGGCTCCTTCTCCAATCTCCAGGCCTCGCCGGCGCGGGTCGCCGAGTTCCTGGTCGGCAAGCAGATGCCCTATGTCGCGGTCGGCATGGTCAGCTTCGTCACGCTGGTGGTCGCCTCGCACTTCGGCTTCGGCGTACCGCTGCGTGGCTCGATCGTCGAACTGACTCTCGGAGCGCTGCTCTACGTGCTGGCGGCGACCGGCTTCGGCCTCCTGGTGTCGACGGTGGTGAACAGTCAGGTGGCGGCGATCTTCGCGGTGGCGATCCTGTCGGTGGTCCCGGCGGTCAACTTCTCCGGCTTCCTCAATCCGGTCTCCTCGCTCGAGGGAGCGGCGCGGATCGTCGGTCTGGGGTTCCCGACCGCGTGGTTCCAGACCATCTCGATCGGCGTCTTCGCCAAGGGGCTCTGGGTGGCGGACCTCATGATCGAGAACGCGGTGATCGCCGCCTTCGCGCTCCTCTTCATCTCCGCCGCCTGCCTCTTCACCGACAAGCAGGAGCGATGAGCCATGCGCTTCCTGGTGAACCTCTACCGCCTGTCGATCAAGGAACTGTGGAGCCTCGCCCACGATCCGATCATGCTCGGGCTGATCGTCTACGCCCTGTCGGTGGCGGTCGTGACGGTGGCGACCGGCGTCAAGCTCGAAGTGGTGGGGGCGCAGGTGGCGGTGGTCGATCGTGACCGCTCCGAACTCTCCCACCGCATCGTCGACGCGCTGCGGCCGCCGAATTTCCGCACGCCGATCGAAGTGTCGCCGCGCGAGGCGGAGCGAGGCATGGACCTCGGCCGTTGGAACTTCGTGCTCGAATTCCCGCCCGACTTCGAGGCCGACACCCTGGCCGGCCGGACTCCCGGCCTCGCCCTGACGATCGACGCCACCGCGATGGTCCAGGCCGGCAACGGCTCGACGCTGATCCGCAACATCGTCGCGACCGAGGTGGCGGTGTGGGCGAATTCCGCCGGGATCGAGCAGTCGCTGCCGATCTCGGTGGTGCCGCGGGTCCACTTCAATCCCAACATCGAGGGGCGTTGGTTCAACGCGATCATGCAGATCGTCAACTCGGTCACCATCCTGTCGATCATCCTGGTCGGCGCGGCGGTGATCCGCGAACGCGAGCACGGGACCATCGAGCATCTCCTGGTGATGCCGATCGGCGCAGTGGAGATCGCGCTCGCCAAGGTGCTGGCCAACGGCGCGGTGATCCTGGTGGCGACGCTCCTGTCGATGGAACTCGTCGTACGCCTCTTCCTCGGCGTGCCGATCGCCGGCTCGCGCGGGCTCTTCGCCCTCGGCACCGTGGTCTATCTCTTCTCGACCACCTCGCTCGGCATCCTCATCGCCACGCTCGCCCGCTCGATGCCGCAGTTCGGGCTGATGTCGATCCCCGTCTTCACCACCATGCTGCTGCTCTCCGGCAACATGACCCCGCTGGAGAGCATGCCGGACGTGCTGCGCTGGGGTATGCACGCCTCGCCCTCGGTCTATTACGTGCAGTTCTCCCAGGCGCTGCTGTACCGCGGCGCCGACCTCGCCATCGTCTGGCCGCAGCTCCTGGTGATGGTCGGGCTGGGCTGCCTGTTCCTCTGGGCGGCGACGCGACGCTTCCGCATCATGCTGTCGCAGATCGGCTGAGCCCGGCTCAGATCGGCAGCGCGTCGGTGACCTTGACCTCCTCCATCACCGCATAGGTGCGGGTTTCGCGCACCCCCGGCAACGGCAGGATGACCTCGGCGAGGAAGCGCCGGTAGGCCGCCATGTCCTTGACCCGCGACTTGATCAGGTAGTCGAAACCGCCGGCCACCAGATGGCACTCGAGCACCTCGCCGGCCCGCTTCACCTGGCGCCCGAAGGCGTCGAAGACGTCCGGCGAGGTGCGGTCGAGCAGCACCTCGACGAAGACCAGCAGGCCGCGCCCGAGCTTCACCGGATCGAGTTCGGCGCGATAGCCGAGGATGAAGCCGTCGCGGGTCAGGCGGCGCACCCGATCGGCGGTGGCGGTGGGCGACAGGCCGATGCGCTCGGCGAGATCGGCGTGGGTGATGCGGCCGTCGAGCTGCAGCACGGCCAGGATCTTGCGGTCGAGACGGTCGAGCCCGTCGATGTCTGCGTCGGACAAGGAGATTACCCTCGAAATCACGGTCGAACGGCATGATATCGCCGAACATCCCGGCGAAAAAGCGATTATCCTCGGATCTCGACGGCCGGCATGACCCGACCCCCGATTTCTCCGATTCTCGGCCTCAGAGCCACCCCGAGGAGCAGCCCCATGACCGCTTCCCAGGCCCTCGTGCCCTATTCGCCGATCGTGCCGCCCTTCCGCGCGGCCTATGCCCCGGACGACGCGCAGCTCATCCGCCGCCTGCTCGCCGAGGCGCGCTTCACCCCCGAGGCCGAGGCGCGCATCGACGCAGACGCCACCCGTCTGGTCGAGAAGATCCGCGCCGAGACCGGCAGTTTCGGCGTCGAGGAGTTCCTCCGCGAATATTCGCTGTCGACCCCCGAAGGCCTGGCGCTGATGGTGCTGGCCGAGGCGCTGCTGCGGGTGCCGGACGCCGAGACCGCCGACAAGCTGATCGAGGACAAGCTCGCCGAAGCGCAGTTCCAGAACCACGAGCGGGTGTCGGACGCCTGGCTGGTCTCGGCTTCCGCCTGGGCGATGGGCGTCACCGCCCGCATCCTCAAACCCGGACAGACGCCGATCGGCGTGCTCTCGGGTCTGGTCAAGCGTGTCGGCATGCCGACGGTGCGCACCGCGGCGCGTCAGGCGATGCGGGTGATGGGCTGGCAGTTCGTACTCGGCGAGACGATCGAGTCCGCCCTGTCGCGCGCCTCTTCGATGGAGGCGAAGGGCTGGCGCCACTCCTATGACATGCTCGGCGAGGGTGCCCGCACCGCCGCCGACGCCGAAAAGTATTTCGCCTCTTATGCCGACGCCATCGAGCGCATCGGCAAGGCGGCGACGGGCAAGCTGCCGCACCGCGCCGGCATCTCGGTCAAGCTCTCGGCGCTGCATCCCCGCTACGAGGCGGTGAACCACGAGGCGGTGATGCGCGAACTGGTGCCGCGCCTGATCGACCTCGCCCGCCGCGCCAAGGCCCACGACCTCTGCTTCACCGTCGACGCCGAAGAGGCCGACCGGCTCGAGCTGTCGCTCGACGTCGTCGCCGCGACGCTGGCCGACCCCTCGCTCGCCGGTTGGGACGGCTTCGGCCTCGCCATCCAGGCCTATCAGAAGCGCGCCGTCGAGGTGATCGACTGGCTCGGCCGTCTCGCCGAGGCCCACGACCGCCGGCTGATGGTGCGCCTCGTCAAGGGCGCCTACTGGGACACCGAGATCAAGCGCGCCCAGGAGCGCGGCCTCGCGGACTATCCGCTCTTCACCCGCAAGGCGGCGACCGACCTCTCCTATCTCGCCTGTGCCCGCAAGCTGCTGAGCCTTCGCCCGCGCATCTATCCGCAGTTCGCCAGCCACAACGCCGTCACCACCGCCCAGATCCGCGAGATCGCCCGCGAGAACTGGACCTCGACCGATCCCGGCTTCGAGTACCAGAAGCTCCACGGCATGGGCGACGCGCTGCATCGCGCCCTGGTCGAGGAAGACGGCTACCCCTGCCGCATCTACGCCCCCGTCGGCGGCCATCGCGACCTGCTCGCCTATCTCGTCCGCCGTCTGCTCGAGAACGGCGCCAACTCCTCCTTCGTCGCCAAGGTCGGCGACACCGCCGTGCCGGTCGCGACGCTGTTGACCCGCCCGGAGGACGAGCTCGCCCACGGCGCCAAGCCCCGTCACGGCCGCATTCCACTGCCCGGCGCCCTCTACGGCGCGGCCCGCAAGAACTCCGCCGGTCTCGAATTCGGCTGGAGCCGGGAGCGCGACGCCCTGATCTCCGGCATCGCCGAACACCGCGACGACGTCTACGAGGCGGCACCGATCGTCGACGGCAAGGGCCGCCCCGGCGCGGTGCGCCACGTGCTCTCGCCGGTCGACGGCACGACTCTGGTCGGCACCGTCGTCGAGGCGACGCCGGCGATCGCGACCGAGGCGATCGGCCGGGCGCAGGCCGCCTTCCCCGCCTGGGACCGCACCCCGGTCGACGAGCGGGCCGGAGCACTCGAGAAGGCCGCCGACGCGATCGAGGCGAACCGCGACCGGCTGATGGCGCTGCTCGCGGCGGAAGCCGGCAAGACCCTGCCCGACGGTCTGGCGGAAGTGCGCGAGGCGGCGGACTTCTGCCGCTACTACGCCGCGGAAGCGCGCAAGGCCTTCGGCGAGGGCCGCATCCTCACCGGCCCGACCGGCGAGGAGAACCGCTTCGTCCTGCGCGGACGCGGCGTCTTCGTCTGCATCTCGCCGTGGAACTTCCCGCTCGCCATCTTCCTCGGACAGGTCGCGGCGGCGCTGGTCGCCGGCAACGCGGTAGTCGCCAAGCCGGCCGAGCAGACTCCCCTCGTCGCCGCGCTGGCGGTCAACATTCTGTATGACGCAGGCATACCGAAGGGCGCTCTGCAGTTCGTTCCCGGCGACGGGGCGATCGGCGCGGCCCTGACCGGCGATCCCCGCGTCGCCGGCGTCGCCTTCACCGGCTCGACCGAGGTGGCGCGGATCATCAACCGTACGCTCGCCGCCAAGGACGGCCCGATCGTACCGTTGATCGCCGAAACCGGCGGCATCAACGCCATGGTGGTCGACGCCACGGCCCTGCCCGAGCAGGTCGCCGACGACGTGGTGATGTCCGCCTTCCGCTCCGCCGGCCAGCGCTGCTCGGCGCTGCGCCTGCTCTTCGTCCAGGAGGACGTGGCGGACCGCATGATCGAGATGATCCGCGGCGCCGCGTCGGTGCTGCGTCTCGGCGACCCCCGGGAGGTCACCACCGACGTCGGCCCGGTGATCGACGCCGAAGCCCGCGAGCGCCTCACGGCCCACGTCGCCGAGGCGCGGGCGAAGAACCGCGTGCTCTGGCAGGCCCCGACCCCCGGCGGCGCACTCGCCGCCGGCACCTGGATGGCGCCGACGATTCTCCGCCTCGAACGTCCGCAGGATCTGACGAGGGAAGTCTTCGGACCGGTGTTGCACGTCGTCACCTGGAAGGCGGAGAAGCTCGACGAGGTGATCGCCGCGATCCGCGCCACCGGCTACGGCCTGACGCTGGGCATCCACTCCCGCATCGACGGCACCATCCGCCGCATCACCGAAGCGCTGGCGGTCGGCAACGTCTACGTCAACCGCAACATGATCGGCGCCGTGGTCGGCGTGCAGCCCTTCGGCGGCTCCGGCCTCTCCGGCACCGGACCGAAGGCGGGCGGCCCCGATTATCTGCCGCGCTTCGCCCTCGAGCAGACGATCTCGACCAACACGGCGGCGGCGGGCGGCAACGCCTCGTTGATCGCCATGGGAGAGGAGTGAACTCGACGATCGGGTCGAACACCGGTGCCGACCGTCGCCCTCCCATGCGGCCCGGCGACGGACCGCGGCCCGACGGCAGCGCCCCGTCACCCGTCACGAAATGGCGTCACAAGACGAAATGCGGGGGACTGGCCTTCGGGTTCCTCCGGATGCGAAGATCTCCGTGTCGTGTTGCACTCCCGGCCGCAGGGTCCTTCGGGGTTCTGGCATTTCGAGTGCATCTTTGACCGGTTCAAATTGGCCCCGGGAGACGGCTCCGCCGTTTCTCGGGGTTTTCTTTGATCGCGATGCGCCATCGGCCTTGGCGGACGCCGCCGCGGCGCGCTACCTACGCGGCCATGCTCGTCCTGCCGCCTTCCGACCTGCCGATCGAAGCCGCCCTGCCGGATCTCCTCGCCGCGCTGGAACGCGGGCCCAACGCCGTGCTCGTCGCCCCGCCCGGCGCCGGCAAGACGACGCGCGTGCCGTTGGCGTTGCTCGCCGCGCCCTGGCGTGGCGACGGCCGCATCGTCATGCTGGAGCCGCGCCGCCTCGCCGCCCGCGCCTCCGCCGCCCGCATGGCGAAGACACTGGGCGAGGAGGTCGGCGCCACCGTCGGCCACCGTGTCCGCATGGACAGCCGGGTGACCCGGGCGACCCGCATCGAGGTCGTCACCGAAGGCGTCTTCACCCGCATGATCCTCGACGATCCGGAGCTCTCCGGCGTCGCCGCGGTGATCTTCGACGAGTTCCACGAGCGCAGCCTCGACGCCGATCTCGGCCTCGCGCTCGCCCTCGACGCGCAAGGCGCCCTGCGCCCCGACCTGCGCATCCTGGTGATGTCGGCGACCCTCGACGGCGCCCGCGTCCAGGCGCTCCTGCCCGAGGCCGACCTCGTCACCTCCGAGGGCCGCGCCTTCCCGGTCGAGACCCGCCACCTGCCGCGCCGCCCCGACGCCCGGCTCGAGGCCGAGGTGACGAGCGCCGTCGCCCAGGCGCTCGCCGCCGATCCCGGCTCGGTGCTGGTGTTCCTCCCCGGCCAGGGCGAGATCCGCCGCGTCGCCGAGGCCCTCGACGGCCGCGTCGGACCGGAGGTCGACGTCGCGCCCCTCTACGGCGCCCTCACCCCGGCCGAACAGGACCGCGCCATCCGCCCCGCCGAGCCGGGACGGCGGAAAGTGGTGCTCGCCACCTCGATCGCCGAGACCTCGCTGACCATCGAGGGCGTCCGCATCGTCGTCGACAGCGGCCTCGCTCGGGTGCCGCGCTACGAACCCGACACCGGCATGACCCGGCTGGAGACGGTGCGCGTCTCCCGCGCCTCGGCCGATCAGCGCCGCGGTCGCGCCGGCCGCACCGAGCCCGGCGTCTGCTGGCGCCTGTGGACCGAGCCGCAGACGGCGGCGCTCGCTGCTTTCGACCGGCCGGAGATGCTCGAGGCCGATCTCGCCTCGCTGGTGCTCGATCTCGCCGAATGGGGCGTCGCCGACCCGGCGACCCTGCGCTTCCTCGATCCACCACCCAAGCCAGCCTGGGACGAGGCGGTGGCGCTGCTCACCGATCTCGACGCCCTCGACGCCGCCGGCCGGCTCACCGACGAGGGCCGGGCGCTGCGCCGCCTGCCGCTCCACCCGCGCCTCGCCCACATGGTCCACCGCGCGGCGCATGGCGGTGCCGGCCGCCTCGCCGCCGAGATCGCGGCGATCGTCTCCGAGCGCGGCCTGGGTGGCACCGGCGTCGACCTCGAGGAGCGCGTCCGCCGCTTCCGCTCGGATCGCGGCCCGCGCGCCGAGGAGGCCCGCCGCATGGCCGCCCGCTGGGCCGATCTCGCCGGCCGCCCGCGCGCGGACGACTTCGGCAACGGCCTCTCCGACTGCGGCCGCCTCCTCGCCCTCGCCTACCCCGATCGCGTCGCCCAGGCCCGCGGCGGGCTCGGCTCGTTCCGGCTGGCGAACGGCCGCGGCGCGAAACTCGAGGCCTTCGAGGGACTGGCGCGCCAGCCCTTCCTCGCCGTCGCCGAATGTCAGGGCGCGGCCCGCGAGGCCCGCATCCTCCTCGCCGCGCCGATCTCCGCCGCCGACATCGAGGCCGATTTCGCCGCCCATGTGGTCGAAGAGGACGAAGTCCGCTTCGATGCCGCCGCCGGCCGGGTCAAGGCCCGCCGCGTCCGCCGCTTCGGCCGGGTGGTGCTCTCCGAGAAGCCGATCGAGAAGCCCGACGCGACCCTCGTCGCCCGTGCCCTGATGGGCGCCGTGCGCGCGGCCGGCCTCGCCTCGTTGCCGTGGGGACGAGCGGCGGAACGCCTGCGCCACCGCGTCGAATACGTCCGCCGTGCCGGTGTCGCCGGCCTCCCCGACCTCTCCGACGAGACCCTCCTCGCCGCCCTGGAAGACTGGCTCGCCCCCCATGTCCTCGGCCGCACCGCCCCCGCCGACATCCGTGAGACCGACGTCTTCGAGGCGGTCGATGCCCTCGTCGACTGGTCGGCGAAGCGCCTCCTCGACGCCGAGGCGCCGACCCATTTCACCGCGCCGACCGGCTCCAACGTGCCGATCGACTACGAGGCCGAGAACGGCCCGGCGATCGCCATCCGGGTGCAGGAACTCTTCGGCCTCGATCGCCACCCGGCGATCTGCGAGGGCCGCGTCACCCTGCTCGTCGAACTCCTGTCGCCCGCCCATCGGCCGATCCAGGTGACCCGCGACCTCCCCGGTTTCTGGAAAGGCTCGTGGCGCGACGTCAAGATCGAGATGAAGGGCCGCTATCCCCGCCACGTCTGGCCCGACGACCCGGCGAGCGCCGCCCCGACCACCCGCGCCAAACCGCGCGGCACCTGACGGCTCTCAGCGGCTGCGGGCGTGCGAGCGGGCGGTGCGGACGAAGCGCCAACGGATGTCGCGCGGCCCGGCCTCGTCGACGGCGAGGACGATCTGCGAGGTGCGCCGCACGCCGTGCAGGTCGGCGAGGTGGACCGAGTCCTCGATCGTCGGCGCGACGTCGTCGCAGGTGAATTCCCAGCCCTCGCCGCCGTTGCCGATCAGCACCACGCCGTGATCGCCGAGACGCCCGACCTTGACCGACGGATGGAGGTGGAAGCGGATGACGAAGGCGACGTCGCCGGCGCTCCCCTCGACCGGCTCGACGCGATCACGTCCGTCGAGCGAATTGCCGTCGGCCGAGAGCTTCAGCGTACGCTGGTGCAGCACGCCGTAGGCGGCGGCGTAGCCGTCGTGGGAGGCCGTCACCGACACCGCACCGTCCGCCTCGACCCGATCGACCGGCACCGAACGCGGTCCACCGAGGAGGATCGGGCCGAGCAGATCGGCGAGCACGCCGGCGTCGCGGATCGTCGCCGAGGAATGGTCGTCGACCACCAGGGTCGAATGGGCGGCGGTCGACCGGGCGACGCGGCGCCAGTCGGGCGCCGGACGGAACGGCGCCCCGCAATTGACGACGAAGCGCGCGGTCGCCGAGGAGAGTTCGAAGGCGAGCGTGCCGGCATGGGCCGAGCGGGCGAATTCCGGCGGTGGCGGCACGCCGCAATCCATCACCACCACGCTCTTCTCCGCCTCGAGCCGCTGATAGCCCGAATGCGCGGCGTTGCCGTGCGGCCGCCCCTGCGCGTCGTCGTAGGCGAGCACGGTGGCGACGAGATCGGTCGGGGTGGTGGTGGCACCGTTGAACAGCGTGAAGGCGCCGTCGCCGTGCCGGAAGAAGCGCAGCATCGGCATCATCCGATCGATGGCGCCGAGGATCACCGGCGAGACCGGATGGCCGCGCGCCGCCAGCGTCTGGCGGACCGGCAGGAGATCGATCAGCACCTCGAGGATGGTCACCGGGTTGCGGCCGATGTGACCGCCGTCCGGCAGGATCTGACGCTTCAGCTCTTCGTCGAGCCGACGGGAGGCGAGCTTGATGTGACGGCGGAAACCATCGACGGCGGTGGCCGTCGCCAGCACCGCCAGCGCCACCTTGAGCCGCGGCAACCCCGTCGGCTCCTCGCCCCATCGGGCGCGCAGCCAGCGGAACTGCCGGGTCAGACCGGCGAGGAAACGGTGATAGAACGCCTGATCCGCCTCGGCGAGGATCATCGGCGACTGCGCGAGCCAAGCCATGGTGCGCCGCGCCACCACCTCCGGCTCCCAGGCGATCGGCGGATGCTCGGTGATGCGCAGCCAGTCGTCGACCAGAATGCGCGCATTCGATCGAGCCGTGGCGGTGTCGGCCGCGCGCAGATGGCGCAGCCAGCCGAAGCCGTGCAGCACCCGCGCCCAGTCCTCGCCCGGAGGAACGAGTTCGAAGGGCGAATGGCCGTTGCACTCGACGATCTGCCCGGAGAAGACGAACACACCGGCATAGATGTCGGTGGCGACCGTCGGATCGGCGGTCCGCAGGTCCTGCGGGGCGACGAGCAAGCGATCGGCGGCGGGCTCGACGAAGGCGCGCAGCGAGCGGCCGATGCGCACGAAGGGCGCACGGACGCGCCCGGTGAACGCCCGGCCGATCAGTTTCCACTCGAGGAGCCTTTCGGCCATACCCCGCGACGCCATGCGCCCCCATGTCCCGCACGCGGTGATGCGATCGCACCGCGTGGGCGTGCCTTGCCCACTCTCCAAGGCACTCCATGACGGTTAACGGCGGGTTAACCGGGAATCGACAATTCGGAGGGGATCGGCACGACTTCTGGTATTTCAGGGGGCGTTTCAGACCCGCCGGCGCAGCCGCGCGGCGAAGAAGCCGTCGAGACCGGCGAGGCGCGGATCCTCGGCGGGCAGTAGATCGGGTCGCGTCCGCAGGTCGCCCTCCGGGGTGATCGCCGCGTCGAGCCCCCCGATCTCCGCCGCCGTCACCGGCACCCGTTCGAACTCGGGATGCTCCTCGAGGAAGCGAGCGATCTGCCCCTCGCCCTCCGCCTTCTGCAGCGAGCAGGTGCAGTAGACGAGGAGGCCGCCGGGCTTCACCCAGTCGACGACGCGGGCGAGCAGCCGGTGTTGCAACTCGGCGAGCTCCTCCACCTGCGCCGCCTTCTTCAGCCGGCCGACGTCCGGGTTGCGGCGCAGCGTGCCGGTGGCCGAACAGGGCGCGTCGAGCAGGACCGCATCGAAGGGCGCCTTCGGTGTCCAGACCTCCAGATCGGCGGCGAGGGTGTCGACGTCGCCGAGGCGCAGACGCGCGAGGTTCTGCTTCAGCCGGTCGAGGCGATGGGGCGAGAGATCGACCGCCGTCACCTTGGCGCCGCCGACGGCGAGCTGGGCGGTCTTGCCACCGGGCGCCGCACAGAGATCGGCGACGGTCTTGCCGGCGACGTCGCCGAGCAGACGGGCCGGCAGCGCCGCGGCGGCGTCCTGCACCCACCATTCCCCGGCTTCGAACCCCTCCATCCGGTCGATCGCCCCGTGCGGCACGAAGCGCACCGAGCCGGTCGGCAGCACGATGCCGCCGAGACGCTCGGCCCAACCGGCGGCGTCCGACTTCACCGAGAGATCGAGCGCCGGTTCGACCATGTGCGCGGCCGCGAAGGCGCGCGCCGTCTCCTCGCCCCAGGTCTCGCACCAATCGCGCCACAGCCACAGCGGCGTCACCAGCCGGGTCGCGTCCTGGGCCGCGAGGATCTCGTCGCGCGAGCGGGCGAGCGACCGCAGCACGCCGTTGACCAGCGCCTTCCACGGCCGCGTCTCGCGGTCGCGATCGGCGAGCTCGGTGGCGAGCGACACCGCGGCGTGATCGGGAATGCCCATGAACAGCAACTGGGCGGCGCCGACGCGCAGGATCTGGCGGACCCGCGACGCCTTGCCCGGCAGCGGCCGCTTCATCAACTGCTTCAGCGCATCGTCGACGAGACCGAGCCGGCGCAGGGTGATCGAGACGATCGCCCGCACCAGGGCGCGGTCGGCCGCCTCCAGCGCCCGCCACGCCGGGATCGACGCGCGGTGATCGAGCACCTGATCGAGCGGACGGCCGTCGTCGAGGACGTCTTCCAGGATGTCGACGGCGAAGCGCCGGGTGGCCAGACCCGGTTCGTCGCGGCGAACGGGACGGCCCTCCTCGGCGGCGCCCTCCTTCGCCCGCGGCGGACGGGGCGCCCGGCTCTCGCCGGTCGGAGCGGCACGATCGCGGCGCGGGGGCCGCTCGCCGGAGCCTCGGATGGTCATGGGAGTCCTCGTCTGCCGCAATTCGCGTGCGTGGTTCGACGGCGCAGGGCTTATCATGCTAGAAGCCGCCGCGGGAGACGCTCGTCTCTCTTTCGCCGCCCAGCGCCCGAGACGCCGCCATGATCGCCGACGAGACCCAGCCCGAGACGCCCGAGACCGCAGACGCGACGGCCGAGGCACCCGCCGCACCCGAGGTCCCGCCGCGCCGCCGTTTCGAAGATCTGCCGCCGGCGGCGCAGCGCGCCCTGCTCGAGGCCGAGGAGCGGCGTCGGGCCGCCGACGCGGTGAAGACCGCCTCGCCCAAAGAGATCGCCGGCCGCGACGGCCCGGAGCCGGTACGCTACGGCGACTGGGAGAAGAAGGGCATCATCTGCGACTTCTGAGCCCGCCCCCGCGCACTCAGCCGAAGAGCCGCTCGTCCAACGCCGCGAAGAACGCCGGCGGGGTGAGGCCGCGGCGCTGATGCGCGGCGATCAGCGTGTTGGCGAGCAGCGTCGCGATGGTCATCGGCCCGACGCCGCCCGGAACCGGGGTGATCGCACCGGCCACCTCTTTCGCGCTCGCGAACTCGACGTCGCCGACGAGGCAGGTCTTGCCCTCGCCCTTCTCCGGCGCCGGGATGCGGTTGATGCCGACGTCGATGACGGTGGCGCCCGGCTTCACCCAATCGCCCTTGACCATCTCGGGAATGCCGACGGCGGCGACCAGGATGTCGGCGCGGCGGCAGACGCTCGCGAGATCCTTGGTGCGCGAATGGGCGACCGTGACGGTGCAGTGGGCCTTGAGCAGGAGCTGCGCCATCGGCTTGCCGACGATGTTGGAGCGACCGACCACCACCGCCTCGAGCCCCTTGAGGCTCGGCAGAGTGGCGTCGAGCAGCATCATCGAGCCGTAGGGCGTGCAGGGCACGAGGCAGGACTGCCCGGTCGACAACCGCCCGACGTTGACGACGTGGAAGCCGTCGACGTCCTTGGCCGGCGAGATGGCGTCGAGCACCTTGGTGGCGTCGACGTGCTTGGGCAGCGGCAGCTGGACCAGGATGCCGTCGACGGCGTCGTCGGCGTTGAGGCGAGCGATCAGCGCCAGGAGGTCGGCCTCGGGCGTCGTCGCGTCGAGGCGATACTCGAACGAGCGCATGCCGACTTCGACGGTCTGCTTGGCCTTGGAGGCGACGTAGACCCGGCTCGCCGGATCCTCGCCGACCAGAACGACCGCGAGACCGGGGGTGATGCCGTGGGCGGCGGTGAAGCGGGCGACGTCGGTCGCGACTTCGCTGCGGAGGGCGGCCGCCTGGGCCTTGCCGTCGATGATGCGTGCCGTCATGGATGCCACCTCGGATCTTCGCGCGGGGGATCGTCTCGGGATGTCGCCGCCGCGGCCGGTCATCGGCGTCGCGGAGGTAGCATCACTCGGCCTTCGCCGCCAGTCCCGCGAGCCGCTTCGCGGCCGCGTCGGCGTCGGCGTCGGCGGAGATCCTCACCGTCTTGACGCGCGAGGAATGGCCGGCGACGACCTCCACCTTCGATTTCGCGACATCGAGCACATCGGCGAGGAGACGGACGAGCGCCGCGTTGGCGGCCCCGTCGGCCGGCAGGGCGCGGACGTGGGCGGTGAGCACCTCGTTGCCGTCGGCGAGCCGTTCGAGACGGCCGACGGCGTCGCGCGAAGATTTCGGCGTGAGACGGACGCGCAGCGCGAGCCCGCCGCGCTCGAGCCGAATCGCCGCCCGCGGATCGACCGCCTCGCTCACCAGCGCAGCATCAGGCGCAGATACTGGCGGATGACGAAGATCGCCAGGAAGACGACGACCGGCGACAGATCGAGGCCGCCGAGATTGGGCAGGAAGCGGCGGATCGGGCGCAGCACCGGCTCGGTCAGCCGATAGAGCACGTCGCCGATGGTGGCCACCGCCTGATTGCGCGAGTTGACCACGCCGAAGGCATGGAGCCAGGAGAAGACGATCATGGCGATCAGCACCCAACCGTAGAGTTCGAGCACGAGATCGGCGGCCATGAGGATCGGAGAGGCCAGAGACATGAGTGTTTCCGCTCCAGGGAAGGAGCCCCTCATGTAGACGCGGGGGCACGACTTGCCAAGGGCGGGACGGCGACCGGCGGGCGGCATGGTTTCCACCGGAGACGATCGTCGTGGACGACCGCTCCGACGGAGGGAAGTGTGCTTGACAGAGGGGGGGCCCCTCCCCTAAATGGCGCCCATCCGACGCGGGGGCTCCCATTCCCCCGCCCGAAACGGTCGGGGCTGTAGCTCAGATGGGAGAGCGCTGCAATCGCACTGCAGAGGTCAGGGGTTCGATTCCCCTCAGCTCCACCAACGATCCCCCGAAAATCCGCGGATTTCCGCGGTTTTTGCTTTTCTGAGGCTGATTTCTCCCACCAGTCGAGTTCGATCACGGGCGCATGACCGTGGTCAGGGCTGGACCCTTGTGTCGCGTCGTACGGGTGGCATTCACCTGGTCGGACGGCTCGACCGCGCTTCACGGCCGGGCCGCTCCTCGGGAAGCTCTGCCTCGTCCGAATGCCATCCTGCTGTGGGCGAAGCAGGTCGGCGTCGAGTGGCACTACATCGCTCCCGGACGACCGATGCAGAACGGCATCTGCGAGGCATTCAACGGCCGGATGCGGGACGAACTCCTCAACGAGACCCTGTTCCGCGACCTCGACCATGCTCGGTCGACGCTCGCCCGTTGGGTCGTCGACTACAACGATCACCGCCCACATTCGGCACTCGGCTATCTGACGCCGAGGGCGTTCGCATCGACTTTCACCGCAACGGACGATCGGCTGCGCAATCCCGACCGGCTCCGCCGATCGACCGTTGCTCACCCGGCGCATCGGCGCCAAACTCACCCGAAGACTCTGGCCTCAGCTGGATGAGAGACGGGGCTCACAGCACTCGGCCTACGGCCGCCAATGGTTCTCGCTCCAGGGTGTCACCGAGGACACCTGGACGGATCGGGTGGCCGCGGCCGCCGTGACCTTCGACGCCGTCGTCGACCGCGAGGTCGCCCGGGGCGGCACGACGTCGGGAAGGACCATCCTGGTCGGGCACAGCCAGGGTACGATCATGGCGCTCGACGCCTTGGTGCGAGGGCGCCGCTTCGCCGGTGTCGTCGGCTTTTCGGGGCGTCTGGTGCGGCCGCCGACATCGCCGCTCGCCGGCGACGTGCCGGTCCTGTTGGTCCATGGCGAGGCGGACGGGCGCGTGCCGGTCGAGGACGCGCCGACGAGCCACCGGATTCTCCGCGCGGCGGGCGCGGCGTCGCGGTCGAAGATCATCCCCGGTCAGGGCCACGCCATCGCCGACGCAGGCGCCGGGGCGGGATTGGCCTTCCTCGCCGATCCGACCGCCCGGCGCGAGCGGTGCGGGTGACGAGGCACGGCGGCGCGATGGTCCGCCGATCGTCGACGGCCGCGACCACCGGCATCACGGAGGAGTGCCGTCGCGCGCCATGCGGCGGAAGGCCCGAGGCGTCTCGCCGGTCGCCTGTTTGAAGGCCCGCGAGAAGGACTTTTCGCTCTGGAATCCGGCCAGATGCGCCACGCGCTTGACCGGCTGGTCGGTTCTGGAGAGCGCCGTCTTCGCCCGCTCGATCCAGGCCCGCTTCTTCAGCGCCCGCAGGCTCGCCCCCTCCTTGCTGAGATGGCGATGCAACGTCCGGGTCGAGATGTTGAACCCATCGGCCAGATCGTCGGCGGCCGGCAGTCGCGCATTGGGCAGGTTCATCACCTGCTGAACCCGCGTCGAGAGCTTCTGGTCGCGGCGATAGGGCAGCACCGTCAACGGCAGCGCTCGTTTCAGCATCTTCTGGATCGCCTGCTCGTCGCGCCGGGGCGGGCGCTCGAGATCCGCCGCATCGAACTGGATGGCGGCCTGCGCGGCCTCGAAGCGCAGATCCTCGGCGAAGAGCTTGGGATAGACGTCGCGGTGGTCCGGCGCCGGATAGGGGAATTCGGCGAGTGTCGGGCGGATGCGGTGGTCGGTCAGCCAACAGGCGTATCCCAGGGCATAGCGCAACACCGTCACCAGACAGAATTCCCGGAAGGGGCCGAGGTCGCGCCGCTCCTCCACCGCCAGCCGCGCGACGCCGTTCGTGGTCGTCAGCGTCAGGACGATGTCGTCCACCAGGATGCGGTGATGGCGGATCCAACGGCGCAGCGCCACCTCGAGCGTCGGCGAGGTGAGCGACGCCCGGCAGAGCATGCCGTAGGCCCCCCAGGGGAGTTTCCGCGAGAACCAGCCGAGCGCCTCGTCGTCGAGCTCCTGCATCGCGATCCAGGACAGGGCCTCGAACTGCGCCGAGGTGACCCGGGCGGCCGGCTCCGTGAGCGCCTCTGGCGGAATCTGTGCCTTTTGCAGCGCGGCGCTCGGGTCCACCCCGTACTTCGTATAGGCGAGGCAGATCGCCCTCACGAAGGAGGCGGGCGTGGCGGCCGAGCCGCGGCTTCGGACGTTCGATGTCTTCCCGGCGGTACTCATGGTTCGGAAGCTGCGGCTCATTGGCCGAAAATGCAACCTCTTCGTCAGCCAAAGCGGCGGGGGCCTCGCTACGATCCCTTCGAACTCGGCGACGGCGGAGAACCGGCGCCCCTGCGAACCACGAAACGACGTCCGACCGAGGGAGGTCCGCCTTGTCCATTCCCAATCTCGATTTCGGTTTCCCCGAAGAGATCAACATGCTGCGCGAGACGGTGCGGGCCTTCGCGGCCGCCGAGATCGCGCCGCGTGCCACCGAGATCGATCGCGACAACCTCTTCCCGGCCGACCTGTGGAAGAAGTTCGGCGACCTCGGCCTTCTGGGCATGACGGTGAGCGAGGAGGACGGCGGTTCGGCGATGGGCTATCTCGCCCACATCGTCGCCCTGGAGGAGATCTCCCGCGCCTCCGCCTCGGTCGGTCTGTCCTACGGCGCCCACTCCAATCTCTGCGTCAACCAGATCCGTCGCAACGGCACGCCGGCGCAGAAGGCGAAGTATCTCGCCAAGCTGATCTCCGGCGACCACGTCGGCGCGCTGGCGATGTCCGAGCCGAACGCCGGGTCCGACGTCGTCTCGATGAAGCTCCGGGCGGAGAAGAAGGGCGACCGCTTCGTCCTGAACGGCTCCAAGATGTGGATCACCAACGGCGGCGACGCCGACACGCTGGTGGTGTACGCCAAGACCGATCCGGCCGCCGGGCCGAAGGGCATCACCGCCTTCATCGTCGAGAAGGGCTTCGCCGGCTTCACTCACGGCCAGCACCTCGACAAGCTCGGCATGCGCGGGTCCAACACCTTCCCGCTGTTCTTCGACGACTGCGAGATTCCGGAAGAGAACGTGCTCGGCGGCGTCGGCAACGGCGTCAAGGTGCTGATGTCGGGCCTCGACTACGAGCGCGCGGTGCTGTGCGGCGGCCCGCTCGGCATCATGGCGGCCTGCATGGACGTGGTGGTGCCCTACCTCCACGACCGCAAGCAGTTCGGCCGGTCGATCGGCGAATTCCAACTGATGCAGGGCAAGCTCGCCGACATGTATGCCGTATGGTCCGCCTCGCGCGCCTACGTCTACGCCCTCGGTCAGGCCTGCGACCGGCTCGAGCATTCCCGCACGCTGCGCAAGGATGCCGCCGCGGCGATCCTCTACTCGGCCGAGAAGGCCACCTGGATGGCCGGCGAGACCATCCAGTCGCTCGGCGGCGTCGGCTACACCAACGAGTTCCCGGCCGGGCGCCTGTGGCGCGACGCCAAACTCTACGAGATCGGTGCCGGCACGTCGGAGATCCGGCGGATGCTGGTCGGTCGCGAACTGATGTCCGAGACCCGGTGAGCCCATGCCCGTCCTGAAATCGAAGATCGACACGCGGTCGGAAGAATTTTCGACCAACGCCGCCGCCATGCGGGCTCAGGTCGCCGACCTGCGGGCCCGGTTCGAAGCGGTGCGTCAGGGCGGCGGGGCCGCGGCGGCGACGCGCCACAAGGCGCGCGGCAAGCTGCTCGCCCGCGAACGCATCGACGCGCTGCTCGATCCGGGGGCCGCGTTCCTGGAGATCGGTCAGCTCGCCGCCGACGGTCTCTACGACGGCGATGCGCCGAGCGCCGGCGTCGTCGCCGGCATCGGCCGCGTGTCGGGCATCGAGTGCATGATCGTCGCCAACGACGCGACGGTGAAGGGCGGCACCTACTATCCGCTCACCGTCAAGAAGCACTTGAGGGCGCAGGAGATCGCCGAGCAGAACCATCTGCCCTGCATCTATCTGGTCGACAGCGGCGGCGCCTTCCTGCCGCGTCAGGACGAGGTCTTCCCCGACCGCGACCACTTCGGGCGGATCTTCTTCAATCAGGCCAACATGTCCGCCATGGGCATCCCCCAGATCGCGGCGGTGATGGGGTCGTGTACGGCGGGTGGCGCCTATGTTCCGGCGATGTCGGACGAGACCATCATCGTGCGCAATCAGGGCACCATCTTCCTCGGCGGCCCGCCGCTCGTCCGCGCCGCGACGGGCGAAGTGGTGACGGCCGAGGACCTCGGCGGTGCCGACGTCCACACTCGGCTCTCCGGCGTCGCCGACCATCTGGCGGAGAACGACCCCCATGCGCTCGCCATCGCGCGCGGCATCGTCACCAATCTCAATCGGGTGAAGAAGGTCGATCTGGCGCTCGGCGGCGGCGAGGAGCCGCTCTACGACCCGGAGGAGATCTACGGCATCATCCCCGTGGATACCCGCCACCCCTACGACGTGCGCGAGATCATCGCCCGCATCGTCGACGGATCCCGCTTCGACGAGTTCAAGGCGCGCTACGGCACCACGCTGGTGACGGGCTTCGCCCAGCTCTACGGCCATCCGGTCGGGATCGTCGCCAACAACGGCATCCTGTTCGGCGAGTCGGCGCAGAAGGGTGCGCATTTCGTCGAGCTCTGCTCGCAGCGCGACATCCCGCTGCTGTTCCTGCAGAACATCACCGGCTTCATGGTCGGCCGGAAGTACGAGAACGGCGGCATCGCCAAGGACGGCGCCAAGATGGTCACCGCCGTGTCGACCACCGCCGTGCCGAAGATCACCATGCTGATCGGCGGCTCCTTCGGCGCCGGCAACTACGGCATGTGCGGTCGCGCCTATTCGCCGCGCTTCCTGTGGACTTGGCCGAACAGCCGCATCTCGGTGATGGGCGGCGAGCAGGCGGCGAGCGTGCTGTCGCGGGTGCGCCGCGACGCGATCGAGGCCAAGGGCGGGACCTGGAGCGCCGAGGACGAGGAGGCCTTCAAGGCGCCGATCCGCGCGCAATACGAGACGCAGGGCCATCCCTACTACGCCACCGCACGGCTGTGGGACGACGGCATCGTCGATCCGGCCCAGAGCCGCCGCGTCCTCGGACTGTCGCTCTCCGCCGCGCTCAACGCGCCCCGGCGCGAGACGCGGTTCGGCCTCTTCAGAATGTGAGGTCGACCATGTTCGAGACACTGGAGATCGTCAGGGACGGCGGCGTCGCCACCGTCTGGATGAACCGGCCGGAGCGTCACAACGCCTTCAATGCCACGGTAATCGCCGAACTCACGCGGGCCTTCACCGACCTCTCCGAGGAGGCCGGGGTCCGGGTCGTCGTCCTCGCCGGACGCGGCAAGAGCTTCTCCGCCGGCGCGGACCTCGCCTGGATGAAGGCGGCCGGCGAGGCGAGCCTCGAGGAGAATCTCGCCGACGCCCGACGGCTCGCCGACATGTTGGGTCGCCTCGCCGACTGTCCCAAGCCGACCATCGCGCGGGTTCACGGCGCGGCGCTCGGCGGCGGCATGGGGCTGGCGGCCGCCTGCGACCTCTGCATCGCCTCGGACTCGGCGAGCTTCGCCACCTCCGAAGTCCGCTTCGGTCTGATCCCGTCGGCCATCGGTCCCTACGTCTTGCGGGCCATCGGACGGCGGCAGGCGTCGCGCTGGTTCCTGACGGCGGAACGGATCACCGCCGCCAAGGCGCTCGACATCGGCCTCGCCCACGAAGTGGTCGCCGCCGACGCCCTCGACGCGGCGATCGAGGCTCAGGTGAAGCTGCTGCTCGGCGGCGGACCCCACGCGCAGGCCGAGGCCAAGCGGCTGATCCGCGACATCCCGGCCAATCGCATCGACGCCGAAGTCGCCGAAGAAACCGCGCGCCGCATCGCGCACCTCCGCATGGGGGCCGAGGCCCGTGAGGGGCTCTCCGCCTTCCTCGAAAAACGGTCCCCGCAGTGGAGCTGAGGAACCATCATGTTCGACAAGATCCTCATCGCCAACCGCGGTGAAATCGCAGCTCGCGTCATCAAGACGGCGCACCGCATGGGCATTCGCACCGTGGCGGTCTATTCCGAGGCGGACGCCGCCTCCCGCCACGTGCGGCTCGCCGACGAGGCCGTGTTCATCGGCCCGGCCTCGGCACGCGAGTCCTATCTCGTCGCCCGGAAGATCATCGACGCGGCGCTCCAGACCGGAGCGAAGGCCATCCATCCCGGCTACGGCTTTCTTTCGGAGAACGAGGCCTTCGCCCGGGCCTGCGCCGACGCCGGCATCGTCTTCGTCGGCCCGCCGGTCGAGGCGATCCATGCGATGGGGTCGAAGTCCGAGGCCAAGAAGCTGATGGGCGCGGCCGGCGTGCCGCTCACCCCCGGCTATCACGGCGACGATCAGAACCCGGATCGGCTGAGGGCAGAGGCCGACGCCATCGGCTATCCCGTGCTCATCAAGGCCGCCGCCGGCGGTGGCGGCAAGGGCATGCGCCTCGTCGAGAAGGGCGAGGACTTCCTCGCCGCGCTCGCCTCCTGCCAGCGCGAGGCGCAGTCGTCCTTCGGCGACGCCCACGTCCTCGTCGAGCGCTACGTCACCCGCCCCCGCCACGTCGAGATCCAGGTCTTCGGCGACGCCCACGGCAACCACGTCCATCTCTTCGAACGCGACTGCTCGGTGCAGCGCCGTCACCAGAAGGTGCTCGAAGAAGCCCCGGCGCCCGGCATGACGGCGGAGCGGCGCGCCGCCATGGGCAAGGCGGCGGTGGAAGCGGCCAAGGCGGTCGGCTACGTCGGCGCCGGCACGGTGGAGTTCATCGTCGCCCCCGACGGCGAATTCTACTTCATGGAGATGAACACCCGTCTCCAGGTCGAACATCCGGTGACCGAGATGATCACCGGCCTCGATCTCGTCGAGTGGCAGTTGCGGGTCGCCGCCGGCGAACCCTTGCCGCTGACCCAGGCGGATCTCCGCATCTCCGGGCACGCCCTCGAGGCGCGCATCTACGCCGAGGACCCCGCCAAGGGCTTCCTGCCTTCGACCGGCCGTCTCCTCCACCTCTCCCCGCCCCGCGAGGGGGCCCACGTGCGCGTCGACACCGGCGTCGAGGAGGGCGACACCATCAGCCCGTTCTACGACCCGATGATCGCCAAGCTGATCGTCTGGGACGAGACGCGCGACAAGGCCCTCGGACGGATGCGGGCGGCGCTCGACGACTTCCGCATCGCCGGCGTCGCCAACAACGTCGGCTTCCTCAGCCGTCTGGTCGAATGTCCCTCCTTCGCCGAAGCGCGGCTCGACACCGGCCTGATCGAGCGGGAGGGCGCGACCCTCTTCCCGACCGACCCAGGACCTCCGCCCCCGGTCTTCCTGGTGGCGGCGTTGGCTCAGCTGCTGCGCGAGGCCGAGCGGGCGACCGGCGTGTCGCCCTGTGAGACGAGCGACGGCTGGCGCCTCAACGAGTCGCTGACGCGCGACCTCACCTTCCGCTGGGGCGAGGTGTCCGCGACCGTGACCGTCGTCTACGAGGCCTCGTCCTATCGTCTGAAGATCGGCGAACGTTCGGTCCGGGCCCGCGGGCGGATGATGGGGCATGGCCACATCGCGGCGGAATTCGACGGGCATCGGATCGAGCCGGTGGTCGTGCCGGTCGGACGGACGCTGCACGTCTTCCTCGACGGCGCCTCGTGGAAGCTCGATTGGGTCGATCCGCTCGACGTCGTGGCGGACGGCGCCGCCGGCCACGGCGGGCTCGTCGCCCCGATGCCGGGCCGCGTCATCGCCCTGCTGGTGGAGCCGGGTGAGACCGTCGAGGCGGGAACGCCGCTGCTCGTCCTCGAAGCGATGAAGATGGAACACAAGCTCTGTGCCCCGTCGAACGGCGTCCTGAAGGCCTTCCGCTGCGCGGTGGACGATCAGGTCACCGAAGGCGCCGAGCTCGTCGACTTCGAAGCGAAGACGGCCTGACCGGCCGCAGAGCCGGCAATCCCAAGACTGCGTGAGGCAGCGACCGAACGGGAGAGAGACGTGACCGAATTGAGCATCGTCAGAGGTTCGACGGACATTCCGCTGATCGAAACCACGATCGGCGCCTTCTTCGACCAAGCCTGTCGCGAACACGCCGAAGAGACGGCGCTGATCTCGCTGCATCAGGGCATCCGTCTGACCTACGCCGAACTGCGGGAGCAGGTCGACGCGCTCGCCTGCGGCCTCCTGCGCCTCGGGCTCGCCAAGGGCGATCGCGTCGCCATCTGGTCGCAGAACAACGCCGAATGGGCGCTGACCCAGTTCGCCACCGCCAAGGCCGGTCTGATCCTGGTCAACATCAACCCGGCCTACCGGCTCTCCGAGGTCGACTACGCGCTGAACAAGGTCGGCTGTCGGGCGCTGGTCCTGTCGCCGTCGTTCAAGTCGAGCGACTACCTCGGAATGATCGCCACGCTCGCGCCGGAAACGGCGACGGCCGAACCGGGAAAACTGAAGTCGGCCAAACTGCCCTCCGTCGAGTGGCTGATCCGGCTGGGCGAGGCGAAGACGCCCGGCATGGCCAATTTCTCGGATCTCATGACGACGCCGACGCGGGCGGAACTCGATGCGCTCCAGGCCCTCGGCGCGACGCTGAAGGCGAGCGATCCGATCAACATCCAGTTCACCTCGGGCACCACCGGCAGCCCGAAGGGGGCGACGCTCACCCATCGCAACATCCTCAACAACGGTCGCTTCGTCGGTGACGCGATCCGCCTGCGGGCCGGCGAGCGCCTGTGCATCCCGGTACCGCTCTATCACTGCTTCGGCATGGTGATGGGCAACCTCGGCTGTCTCACCCACGGCGCCACCATCGTCTATCCGGCCGAGGCCTTCGATCCGCTCGCGGTCCTCGAGGCGGTGGCGGCCGAGCGTTGCGCCGGTCTCTACGGCGTGCCGACCATGTTCATCGCGGTGCTCGACCATCCCGATTTCGCGAAGTTCGACGTCTCCTCCCTGCGCACCGGCATCATGGCGGGCAGCCCCTGCCCGATCGAGGTGATGAAGCGGGTGATCGCCCAGCTCCACATGCGCGACGTGACCATCGCCTACGGCATGACCGAGACCGCTCCGGTCTCGTTCCAGTCCAGCCCGGACGATCCGCTGGAGCGGCGGGTGTCCACGGTCGGTCGCGTGCAGCCCCACTGCGAGGTGAAGATCGTCGACGCCGACGGCAACACCGTCCCGCACGGCACCTCCGGCGAACTCTGCACCCGCGGGTATTCGGTGATGCACGGTTATTGGGACGATCCGGCCAAGACCGTCGAGGCGATCGACGCCGACGGATGGATGCACACCGGCGACCGCGCCACCATCGACGACGAGGGCTATTGCAACATCGTCGGCCGCATCAAGGACATGGTCATCCGCGGCGGCGAGAACGTCTATCCGCGCGAGGTCGAGGAGTTCCTCTACCGCCATCCCAAGATCAAGGACGTCCAGGTGGTCGGCGTGCCCGACCACAAATACGGCGAGGAGCTGTGTGCCTGGATCGTCCTGCGCGACGGCGAAGCGGCGACCGACGACGAGGTGCGCGACTTCTGCCGTGGCCAGATCGCCCACTACAAGATCCCGCGCTACATCAAGTTCGTCGAATCCTTCCCGATGACCGTCACCGGCAAGATCCAGAAGTTCGTCATTCGTCAGCAGATGAAGGACGAACTGGGTCTCGAAGACGAGAAGACCGCCTGACATGACCCCGCCGACCCGCGTCCGCATCGTCGAAGTCGGTCCGCGCGACGGGCTTCAGAACGAGAAACAGCCCGTCTCCACCACCCAGAAGCTCGAACTGATCGAGCGACTGGTGGCGGCGGGCTGCCGAACCATCGAAGCGACGGCTTTCGTGTCGCCGAAATGGACCCCGCAGATGGCCGACCACGACGCGGTTCTCCGCGGCGTGATCCGCCACGCCGGCGTCGCCTATCCGGTGCTGACGCCCAATCTGAAGGGCTTCGAGGCGGCTCTGGCGGCCGGCGCCGAAGAAGTCGCCGTCTTCGCCGCGGCGTCCGAGAGCTTCAGCCGCAAGAACATCAACTGTTCGATCGCCGAATCCCTCGTGCGCTTCGAGCCGGTGATGGCGGCGGCACGGACCGCGGGCGTGAAGGTGCGCGGCTACGTCTCCTGCGTCCTCGGCTGTCCCTACGAGGGCGCCGTCGCGCCGCAGGCGGTGTCGCACGTCGCGAAGACGTTGATCGACATGGGCTGCTACGAGATCAGCCTCGGCGACACGGTCGGCGTCGGCGCACCCACTGGCGTGAAGCGGCTCGTCGAAGCCGTGACGCACCTCGTTCCGGTGACGGCGTTGGCCGGACACTTCCACGACACTTATGGGATGGCGGTGGCCAACGTCGTCGCCGCCTGGGAGATGGGCGTCGCGGTCTTCGATTCCTCCGTCGGCGGGCTGGGCGGCTGCCCCTATGCCGCGGGCGCCTCTGGCAACGTGGCGACGGAAGACCTCGTCTGGCTGTTCGACCGGATGGGCGTCGAAACCGGGATCGACCTCGCCTCCCTCGTCGACTGCGCCCATTGGATCGATCGGATCCTCGGCCGCCCACCCGCCTCGCGGGTCGCCACGGCTCTCGGAACCGCCGCACGCGCGACGCCCGCGACCGGAAGTTGCGACGACGACGGAGCCCGGTGAGGACAGATCGCCGAACCGGCCCCTCGCTCCGGCTCCGCCGCGCCCCGGTTCGTCTGCGACGCTTCGGGTGAAGGCCCGAGAGGCGGGTGCGACGGCTGCCGCCACACCGACGAGCACGGCCCTCGGAACCATGAGCGAACGCTTCCGCCACAACGTTGGGGGCCGGATCTCCCGGCGCCGCCGAACGGCCGCCGGCGCGTCGATCCGCCGGCCCGGACGGCGCGACCGCTTCCGATCCGACCGAGATCCGTCCACGCACCGCTCGGGGCTCGGGTATTCCGTTGACCCTCACGGGCACTCGATGCATGGTACAAGCAGGGGCGGTGCTTCGTGGAGGTGGCCGTGGTGTTGCGACTGTCCTTGACGGGAAGGCCGGGTCTGATCGATGGCGAGGGGCAGCCCATCCGGCTTCCCCGCAAGGTCTTCGTGCTGGCTGCCTACCTTCTGCTCGGAACCGATCGTGCGCCTTTGTCGCGCGAGCGCGCCGCGCGCCTCCTGTGGGAAGAAGCCGATCCCTCCCGGCGCGCCGGCAACCTGCGCCAGCTCCTCGCCCGGGTGAAGGACGCCCAGACCGCGGCCGGCATCGAGCTCTTCGTCATCGATCAGGAGACCATCGACCTCGACCGCGAAGCGGCGCAGGTCGACGTGTCGATGATCCTCGCGGCCCGTGCCGAAATCACCGACCGCCGCCTCTTCGAGCTGTGCAAGGCCTATTCCGGCGATCTCCTTCTCGGCCTCGACGAGGGTGGCGAGGAATATACGCACTGGCTCTGGACCCGCCGCGCCATGCTGCGCGATCAGTTCGTCGCGGTGATCTCCGCCAATCTCGAAGCCTCGATCGGCATCCTCGATCCCGAAGAGGTGATCCTCGTAGCCCGCCGCCTGATCGACGCCGACCAGTATCAGGAGGCGGCCTATCGCGCCCTGATGCGCATCCACCTCGGCCGTGGCGAGATCGAGAGCGTCAACCGCATCCACCGTCGCCTTCTCGATCTGCTGCGGGAGACCAACAGCCGTCCCTCCACCGCGACGCAGACGCTCGTGGCCGAGATCACCGCGAGAATTCGGGCCCAGTCGCACACCGACGAGTCGGAGGCGTCCGATGCCGACCGCGGCCCGCCGATGCCGGAACTGGGGCGGTCGCTCAACCTGCCGCGCCTCACCCTCGCCCTCACCGGCCTCGGCGAACTCGTCGGGCCGGAGCGCGAATGGGTCGAAGCGCTGCTCGACGACGCGGCGATCCAGCTGTGGCGGACCCGCTCCTTCGTCCTCTCCCGTGCCCCGGACCTGCGCGGCCGACCGATCGATCTGGCCACGGCCTCGCGTCGTGAGCCGTCCGACTACGTCGTCGACTGCCGCCTCGTCACCCGGGACGGGCAACGGCGACTGACCACCAGCCTGATCGCCGCGACCTCGGGCGAGATCATCTGGATCCATCGCTTCGACGTCGGCGAACCCGTGGCCCGTGCCGTGCGCGAACTCGTCGTCGCCTGTGTCCACCAGATCGAGCAAGCGGAGCTGCGCGCCCTCGCCCTCGGCCCGGAGGCCACCACCGCCTACCGGCTCACCCTTCAGGGCAACCGCCTGCTGCGCTCGATCGATCTTCCGTCGATCCGCCGGGCCCGCAAGGTGTTCCTCAACGCCCTCTCGGTGGATGCCGATCATGCACCGACGCTCGCCGCCATCTCCAAGGCCTACCGGCTGGAGTGGCTGCGCCTCGCCCGTGCCGACGACAAGGAGCTCGAACTGGCGCTCGACTACGCCCGCCAGGCGATCGCCGCCAATCCGGAGAGCGCCCACGGCCTGCATCAGTTCGGCATCTGCCAGATCTACAAGAAGAACCACGAGCTCGGCCTCGAAGCGCTCGCCCGCGCCGAACACCACATGCCCTTCGACGAGGAACTCCTCGCCGATCATGCCGACGGGCTGATCAGCGCCGGTTTCGCCTCCGAAGGTCTACGGAAACTCGCGACCCTGACCGAGGGGCGGATCGTCCCCAGCGATCACATTCTGTGGATCGTCGCCAGCGGTCAGTTCCTCGCCCGCCGCCACGACCAGGCGCTCGGCACACTGGGACGTCTCTCGTCTCAGGAACCGACCTATCAATTGCGCGCCGCCTGCCACGCGATGTTGGCGCAGCGCGAGGAGGCACAGCTCTATGTGCGCCGCCTCCGCGATATCCTGCCGGACTTCACCGTCGCCAGCCGTCTCGGCATGGTGCCGTTGCGCCGGAAGGAGGACCTCGAACACTACGAATCCGGCCTGAGGTCGGCGGGGTTCGAGTGAGACCCGTCATCATGAGAGAGGGAAGAGACACATGGCGAAGATGATCGTTCTGAAGGTGACCGGCGACGATCGGGTGTTCATGGTGAACCTCGATGCGTTGTCCGTGGAAGTGGTCGACGGGATGGAACTCGCGAGCACCGGCGCCAAGGGCATCGACTACGCGGTCGCCGGCCATGCCCGCTCCGAGCCCGCGGCTCACGTCCTCTTCGGCGTCGACACCGCCGTCGCCGGGGACATCCGCTCCG
>ERZ1645187.915-NODE-915-length-28273-cov-9.586576_pt1 | contig 28273 bp, 16 predicted proteins | sample MGYA00575352_ERZ1645187 | MGnify/ENA primary metagenome ERZ1645187 (study PRJEB40837, sample SAMN11349314) | freshwater sediment metagenome | isolation source: river sediment | host: Sediment | place: India: Wazaribad , New Delhi | collected 2017-02-21 ...
CCGTCGCCCTGCACGTCCGCCGCACCGCCGCCAACGCCCGCATCCCGCGGGTATACAAGAAATGATCGAATAGTCCGGCGCGGGGCCTGACGGCGTGCCGGAACGCAAAACACGCTCGCCCACACCGTGGGCTCGCTCCTCATTCGGGCCCGGCGCTTACGCAAGCCGGGCCCTCACGAAGGTTTTGCTAACCCGGCACGCCGCCACCCGCGCAAGTCTTTAGGGATTGGCGGGTGGCAGGGAACCGCTTCGCAAAACCGTCGCGGAGGCCGAGGCTTGCGTAAGCGACGAGGCCGAGCGACGAGGCGCGCGCACGGTGTGCGCGACGCCGTGTTTTGCGAAGCGGTTCCCTGCCAGGCCCCGCCCAGAGTTATCAAGAATATGCACCGGCACGACCTCAGGCCCCGCGCCAGGGCCGGTGAAGGTTCAAATAAAAAAACCGCCGGAGGGCCGGCGGTTTTTTTATGGGACGGGCGGGGTCAATGCTGGGCTTCGCAGAATTCCTTGGGCTCCGTGCCTTTCATGAAGGCCTCCAGGACCTTCTTCTTGCAGGTAGGCAGCGCCAGCTTGCCGGTTTCCTGGTCCACGGTCACGAACACCACGCCCTCGGGCACCGGGAAGTCGCGCACCGGCTGGTCCTTGAGAACCTGCTCCATGATCTCGGTCCACCACGGCACCACGGTGCCGCCGCCGGTCCAGTCCTTCATCGACAGCGACATGAAGTCGTCGTAGCCCATCCAGGCCGCGGCCGTCAGGTCCGGCGTCATGCCGATGAACCACATGTCCTTCGAATCCTGGCTGGTGCCGGTCTTGCCGGCTATCGGGCGCTTGAGGCGGCTGGCGTAATTGCCGGTACCGCGCTGCACGACGCCCTTCATCATGTTCACCAGCACGTAGGAAAGCTGCGGCGAGAAGGCCTCGGTCTCCTCGGGCACGGACTCCTCCAGCACGCGGCCGGAGTTGTCGGTCACCTTCAGCACGCCGAAGGGCGTGGCGTGTATGCCGCCGTTGGCGAAAGTGGAGAAGGCGCTGGCCATCTCCATAGGGCTGACGAGCGACGTGCCGAGGCCGATGGACGGCACGGCGTCGAGGTTGCGCTTTATGCCGGCGCGGTGCGCCACGTCGGCCACCAGCGTCGGGCCCACGTGCGTCACCAGGTAGATAGACGAGAGGTTGCGCGACAGCTCGAGGCTGCGGCGCAGCGTGATGCGGCCCATCGTCTTGCCGTCGAAGTCGTTGGGGACCCAGATCTTGAAGTCCTTGTTGCCGACGAAGGGCTGTATGGCCAGGTCTATGGCGTACTGGTCGGTGGCGCCTTCGAGCAGGCGCCAGTCCTTGCCGTCGTAATAGTAGGCCATCGGCGAGTCGTCAATGATGCTCGCCGGGGTGTAGCCGTTCATCAGCGCGGCCATCCAGACGAAGGGCTTGAACGTCGACCCCGCCTGGCGCGCGGCCTGCGTGATGCGGTTGAACTTGCTGTCGCGGTAGTTGCGGCCGCCTATCATCGCCTTTATCGCGCCGGTCCTGGTGTCCAGCAGCACGAAGGCGCCCTGCAGCGTCACCGAGGACTTGGAGACGTCGGAAGCGGAGGCTTCCTTTACCGGTTCCTGCGCCCGGACCTTCGCGGCGTCCTGGTCGTATTTGGAGAGGTACTTCTCCATGACCTCTTCGGCCGGCACCTGCATGGCCAGGTCGAGGGTGGTGTATATCTTCATGCCGCCCTTCCACAACTGGGCGGTGCCGTACTTGGGCTCCAGCTGCTGGCGCACGTACTCCACGAAGTAGGCCGCGTGGCTGGAGAACAGCGTGGACTTCTCGGTGGGGATGAGCTCGGCGTCGGCGGCGGCGGCCTCCTGCGCGGTGACGAACTTCTCGGCCACCATGCGCTGCAGCACCAGGTGCCGGCGCTGGCGGGCCCTGTCCGGGTTGTTGAACGGCGAGAAACGCTCCGGCGACGGGATGAGGCCGGTCAGCAGCGCGCACTCGCCCAGCGTCATCTCGCCGACGTCCTTGCCGAAGTACAGCTTGGACGCGGACTGCACGCCGTAGACGCCGTTGCCGAAGTAGATCTGGTTAAGGTACAGCGCCAGGATCTCCTGCTTGGAGAAGTTGCGCTCTATCTGCAGCGCCAGCACCATCTCCTTGATCTTGCGGCTTATGGTCTTCTCGGGCTTAAGGAAGATCAGCTTGGAGAGCTGCTGCGTCAGCGTGGAGCCGCCCTGCGCGCTGCGGCGGTGCAGGATGTCGCGCATCAGCGCGCGCGCGATGCCGCGCGGCGAGATGCCCCAGTGGCGGAAGAAGTTCTGGTCCTCCATCGCTATCACGGCGTTCTGCATGTCCACCGGGATCTTGGAGAGCGGCAGGATGGCGCGCTTCTCCACGGAGAACTCGGCTATCACGTTGTTGTTGATGTCGTAGACGTAGGTGGTGAGCGACGGGGTGTACTCGTCGAGTTTGTCGATGGACGGGATGTCCGAAAGTATCTTGTGCATCACCAGCGCCGCCACGAGTATGCCGGAGGCGGAAACGATGGCGATGGCGTACACGGCCTTGAGCACCAGCTCCCTGGCCGAAAGGCCGTCGATATAGTCGAAGAACCTGCGTATGAGATCCATGCCTAAATTATAATAAATTATGGGAGGGCGGGCCCGGCGCCCGTCCGCGATTGCCCGCCGTAAGTCGAAAATGATACATTTACCTTTATGAAAAAACTCATCCCTCTCCTGATAGCGCTGGCCGCCGCGGCCGCCTGTTCCGGCAAGGACGGCAAGGTGATAGCCAAGGTAGGTTCCGAGAAGATAACCGAGGGCTACCTGCAGCGCAAGCTGGCCGATATAAGCCCTGCCGCCCAGCAGTACCTGGACACGAAGGCCGGCCGCAAGCAGTTCCTGGACGTCCTGATACACGAGAAACTGATGCTGATGGCCGCCCGCAAGAGCAGCGTGGCCTCCGGCAAGGACTACAAGGACCGCGTGCGCCAGAAAGAGGCCGAGATGAAGGAGACGATGGACCAGTACAGGGATTTCATGCTGGCCAGGATGTGGGTGGAGGACATGCGCGCCGGCGAGCTGAAGGTGACCGACGCCGAGGTGCAGGCCTACTACAAGGAACACCCGAACACGGTGACCCTCGCCCACATACTGATGCCCAGCTACGAAGAGGCCGAGAAGGTCGTGAAGAAGCTCAAGGCCGGCGCCAACTTCGACGCCACCGCGCGCGAGTACTCGCTGGACAAGGAGACCGTGCGCCTGCCGCCGGTGATGTACGGCGAGTTCATGCCCGAGCTCGAGGACATGGCCTTCAAGATGAAGGTCGGCGAGACGCAGGGCATAGTTAAGACCTCGATGGGCTTCCATATCATAAAGAAGCTCTCCGAGGACAGGGCGCAGGCGCCCGAGGCGCTGGAGCGCGTGCGCAAGATACTGGAGAAGAAGAAGTTCGACGCCTTCCTGGCCAAGTTCCAGGAGAAGCACAAGGTGGAGGTAATCGATGAGAACTATAAATAAGGCCGTTTTCGCCGCCGCGCTGCTGGCGCTGGCCGCGCCCGCCGGGGCCAAGGTCGTGGAGGACCTGGCCGCCCGCGTCAACAACGAGGCGATAACCGTCTCGGACTACAAGCGGGCCAAGGAGGCCATGACGGAGCAGTACGCCGCCGCCATGCCCGACTTCCTCAAGCAGAAGAACGCCGCCGAGCAGATAGAGAAGGCGGCGCTGGACAAGCTGGTGGACGAGGCGCTGCTCAGGCAGAAGGCCGAGTCCATGAAGATAAAGGTCTACGAGCGCGAGCTGGAGAACGGCGTCGCCGAGATAAAGAAGCGCTTCGCGAAGTCCCCCGAAGGCGAAACGCTGTCCCCCGAGAAGGCCGAGGCGGCCTTCCGCGACGAGCTCCGCAAGGAGAACGTCACGATGGAGGAGTTCCGCGAGCGCATCCGCAAGCAGCTGATGGTGCAGAAGCTGGTGCAGGACACCATAAAGGCCCGCGCCAAGCTGCCCGCCGAGAACGACATAAAGGCCTATTTCGACAACATCACCCTGGTGCTCAAAGGCCGCGAGGCCGAGCTGAAGGGCCTCGACGAGGAATCCACCCAGGACCTCCTGGCCGTCGCCGGCCGCTTCCGCGAGGTGACCGCCGAGAGGCTGCGCCTGCGCCACATCCTTGTGAAGGTGAAGGAAGGCGCAACCCCCGAGGAGAAGAAGGCCGCGCAGGCCAAGGCGCTGGCGCTGAAGAAGGACCTGGACGGCGGGCTCGATTTCGACGAGGCCGCCGAGAAGAACTCGGACGACCCCGACACCGCGCGCCGCGGCGGCGACCTCGGCTACGTCGTGAAGGGCATGCTGCCCGAGGGCGTGGAGGCGGTGGCCTTCAAGATGCAGGTCGGCGAGAACTCCCAGCCGGTGGAGAGCAAGTTCGGCTGGCACATACTGCGCCTCGAGGAGAAGCGCGCCGCGCAGAAGCTGCGCTACGAGGCCGTCAAGGACGACCTGGAGCAGGTGCTGGCGCAGAACAGCTTCGCCGCCGAGCTCGGCTCCTATATAAAGGAACTGCGCAAGGACGCCAAGATACAGGTATTCACCGGCTCCGCCAGGGAGCAGGGCGCCGCCAACTGACGGCGCGCGGACCAGGGCCGGCGGACCTCCGCCGGCCTTTCCATTTAACGTGAAACCCTCCATACTGATAACCGCGGGCGACCCGCTGGGCATAGGCCCCGAGATAACCGTCAAAGCGCTCAAGAGCGCCGCGGTGAAGCGCGCCTGCGAACCAGTGGTGGCCGGCGACCTGGCCGCCCTGCGCAGGGCCGGCTGGACGCCCGCTCTCTGCCCCCTGCTGCCGGTGAACGCCGGCCGCCTGCCGCGCGTCCACGCGCCGGCGGCCGCCGCCGGCGAGGCCTCGCTGAAGGCCGTGCTGCTGGCGGTCAAGCTGGCTAAGGCCGGTCTCGCCGACGCCATAGTGACGGCGCCGGTCTCCAAGGAGGCCTGGGCCATGGCCGGGGCCCCGGCTCCGGCGCACACCGATCTCTTCAGGCTCATCGAAGGCCGCGAGCCGCTGATGCTGTTCTCGCGCGGGGCGGTGAACGCCGCGCTGGTCACCGAGCATACGCCGGTGAAGGACCTGCCGCGCGCGCTGACGCGGCGGCTGATAATGGAGAAAGCCTGGCTTTTCGCCGGCGCGCTGCGCGCGCTGGGGCGCCGCAGGCCGGCCATAACCCTCTGCGCGCTGAACCCGCACGCCGGGGACGGCGGCGTGATAGGCCGCGAGGAAATAGTTTCGGTAGGCCCGGCCGCCGCGGCGCTGCGCCGGTCCGGCCTGCGCGTGAGCGCGCCGCTGCCCTCGGACGCCGCCTGGACGCTGCATCTGCGCGGCGGCAGCGACGGCATACTCTGCCTCTACCACGACCAGGCGCTGGCGCCGCTCAAGGTGGCGCCCGGCGAGGGGCCGGCGGTGCACTGGACCTGGGGCCTGTCCTTCATCAGGACCTCCCCCGCCCACGGCACCGCCTTCGACATAGCCGGCAAAGGCCGGGCCGACGCCTCCGGGATGGAGGCCGCCGTACTGTTCGCGGCCAGGCTGGCCGCGGCGAGGATATCATGACGGAACTAATAGGCTACGCCGCTTCGATCCTGGTCGCCGTATCGCTGCTCACCAGCAACGTGCTGCGCCTGCGCATACTCAACCTCGTCGGAGCGGTGGTGTTCGTGGTATACGCGGGCATCACCCACGCCTGGCCTGTGCTGGCCGTGAACCTGTTCGTGGCCTGCATAGACCTGTGGCATATCATAAGCCTCAAATCCAAACGCGACATATTCAAGCTGATGGAAGTGAAGACGGGCGACCCGCTGCTGGCCAACTTCCTGGCCTACCACGCCCGCGGCATCTGGCAGTTCTTCCCGGACTTCGACATAGCCAAGCTCAAGGACCCGCGCTGCGTGTTCATACTGCGCAACCTGCTGCCCGTGGGCCTGTTCGTCTACACCGAGGAGCGCCCGGACATCGCGGTGCACCTCGACTACGTAGCCGAGGATTACCGCGACCTCAAGAGCGCCCGCTACCTGTTCAACAGGCCGCAGAACACCGAGACCTTCAAGGGCTTCGGGCGCTTCACGGCGGTGAGCGGCTCGGCGAAGCACGCCGGGTACCTGCGCCGGGTCGGCTTCGCCGAGGACCCGGAGCGCAGGGGCTTCTTCTACAAGACTATCTGATCAGGGGACCTGCACCAGGCGCACCGGCACGCCCTTAGGCACCGGCGCGGCGGCGTAGGCGTCGCGCTGCGCGGCCGGGGTCTCCGGCGTCATGGCCATGGGGTTCACGCGGTACTTAACCACGGTCTCTTTCTTGTCAGGCTCCACGCCGGCGACGGAGAATATGCCGTTCGGGAAATCGGAAAGGGAGACCAGTATCAGCAGGTCGGACTTCGAGAAATCGTGCGCCACGGCTTTCTGCTTGCGCGCCGCGGCGAAGGCCGCCCAGGTCTCGGCGCTCTTGAAAAGCTTGTAGTCCACCGGTACGCTCAGCAGCGTGGCCCCTTCCTGGCCGGCCTCGCGGCCTATCTCCGGCATGGAGGCGGCGGCCACCTTGGGCGGCTTCACCTCCCCGCCTATCGCTATCTTCTTGTCCATGTCGGTGTCGGTTATCTTTATCGGCGCCGGCTTGCTCCTGTCGCCGCCGCCCAGCTCGCTGAGCAGTTCCATCATGGTCTTGGGGCGCGCGGCCACGCCGTTGAAATCCTTGTTCTTAACGACCATCACGCCGCCGGAGCTGAACGGCGCGCTGGAGAAATTGGTGCGGGGCGGGGGCAGGCCGCCGCGGTTCCTGGCGTCGGCTATGGTCTGCGCGGCCATCTCGGTGGGCGTAAGGGGGCCCTTCTTCTCCTCGGTCACGGCGGCCTGGCGGCCCAGCAGGCTGCCCGCGTAGTTCACCGCCATCAGCACCATGAAAAGGCCCAGCAGGCCCAGGAAGAAGTATATCAGGAAGCGCAGGGTCCTGTTATCCATAGGCTAATTGTACAAAAAGGATTTAATTATTAGTTATTATTTCTGTAACAGCCCGCGGGTAAAATTTATACAGTATGGTGGCGTTACCGGAGACGATATGAAATATTGGGCATACGTGAATAACGAGATACTCGGCCCGTTCGAGAAGGAGAAGCTCCTGGAGCTGCCTTCCTTTTCCCCTTCGCTGCTGGTCTGTCCGCAGACGCCGGTAGGGGAAAAGACCGAGGACTGGAAAGAGGCCAGCACCTATCCGGAGCTCTCGGCGCTGATAGCGTCGGGCTCGGGACTTTCCGCTTCCCTGCCGGCCGCCGGGCCCGCCGCCGCGCCGGCCCCGTCCCCGCAGGCACTGCCGGATACCGGGGCGCCGGCGCTCTCCCCTTCGCCCTCTCTGGGCTTCAAGCCGCTCACCGCTTCTTCGCTGGACCCTATGCCGCCGCTGCACAGCGCCGCCCCCGGCATAGACATTACCGTCAACAAACTTGGCAAGGCAGGAGCCGCGCCCGAGCCGCTGGCAGCCCCTGAACCGGCCCCCGCCCCGGCTTTTGAACCGTCGCCCGCCCCAGCCCCCGCGCCCGAACCGGCGGCGCCGGCCGCCTCGGCTTTCGACCCCATAAGCCTCTCCACCATACAGCGCCGCGGAGACACCATAAGCGGCGAGCATCCCGCTTCTGACGGACTGGCCAAGGAACCGCCCCAGGCCTTCCCCGATATGCAGCCCTCGGCCGCCCCGGCCCCGGCGCCGGAACCCACCCCGCAGGCCTCTGCCGCCCCCGAGATAGAGACCTTCTCCAGACCCGCCGCCTCCTACGGCGCTCCCGCGGCCGACAAGGCCGCCGTGGACGGCCTGATGCAGAAGATAGACAGCCTTTCCAAGTCCGCGGCCTCCAGGCAGGACATCAGCGTTTCCATAGACCCCCTGCGCATGAAGCTGGACCAGCTCGGCGAGGTGGTCTCGGCGATGAAGAACTCGCAGTTCCAGCGGGAGGTGATGGACAAACTGGCCTCGCTGGATAACGCCATAGCCGACATACGCGCCGAACTGCGCGCCGGCGGACCCAGGCCCGCCGCCGCGGCGGCGCCGGCGGCCGAGATGAAGATAGAGCGCAACTCCGACACCGTTTTCGGCGTGCAGGCCCCGCCCAGGCAGGAGAAACCCAAGGAGGAGCCGGCCAAGGACGCCGGCAAGGCCACCGTTATAATGGACCAGGGTACCAAGCCGTCCAGGCTGGTCCCGCTGGTTAAGAAGCTGGGCAAGGCCGTCACCACACTGGTGCTGCTGATAGCCGTGCTGCTCGGCGGCGTCATCGGCCTGAAGAAGTTCGGCATATTCGACGCCACCGCCTTCATACCGTTCCCGCTGCCCTTCGTGGAGCGCACCCCGGCGGCACAGCCCGAGCCGCAGGCCGCCGAGCCGGCCGCGCAGCCGGAGCCGCTGGCCCCGGCTCAAGCCCAGCCGCCGCAACAGCCCGCGGCACAGCCGGAGCCGCAGGTACCAGTGGTAAAGGTGCCGGATATGTCGCCTGAACTGGTGTATTTTGCGCGCACCTACAAGACCACGGAAGGCGGCCCCACGCTGGAGAACACGATCTATAGCCTGGCGTCCAAGGCCGGAGGAACCCCGGACAAGACGAACTGGGACGTAACTAAGATATCCGAAGGCATGTACCAGGTCACCGCCATGGTGCCGGCCAAGAGCGGCCAGCTGGCCTACGGCTTCATAGTCAATTACGCCAGCAAGACGCTGCTGCCCTCGGACGACAACGGCAAGGCCGCCTTCAAGGGCCTGACGCCAGGCACGGCCAGGCCGAAGAAAGGCCGCCCGGCCGCGCGGAAACCGGCCGCGGCTCCCGCCGCGCAGCCGAAGAAGGCCGCGGCGAAGAAACCGGCGGCCGAGGAAGAATACGAATACGTCTACGAGGAGGACGACGGCACCGGGCAATAAGCGCCCGGGCGCGAAAAAGGGGCGGCGACTGCCGCCCCTTTTTCATTTGCGCGCGCGGGTTATTTGCGTTCTATGTTCAGCCTGCGGCGGGCGGCCATCGAGCGCTCGGCTATGGCCACCAGTTCCCTCAGCACCGCCTCGGGCTTCTTGCCTGTCTTCTCCCAAAGCCTCGGGTAAAGGCTGTGGGACGTGAAGCCGGGCAAGGTGTTGATCTCGCAGAAATAGACCTTCCGCGCGTCCTTCGGGTCCACGAAGAAATCCACGCGGGCCAGTCCCGAACCGCCCAGCGCCAGGAATATCCTGGAGGCCAGTTCGCGCAGCTTCCGGTCGGTGGCCGCGGGCAGCTCCGCCGGCAGCCTCAGTTCCATGCCGTCGTCGTCGAGGTACTTGGCCTCGTAGTCGTAGAACTCGTGCCTGCCCTTGGGCACCACCTCGCCGCAGACGCTGGACGCCGCGCCGGCCTGGGAGCCGAGCACGCCGCAAACGATCTCGCGGGCCCTGTCCACGCCCTTCTCTATCATCACCGCGGTGTCGAAGCGGAAGGCGTTCTCCACCGCGGCCTTCAGCGCGGAGGCCTTCTTCACCTTGGTAACCCCTACGGACGATCCCTGGGCCACAGGCTTCACGAACAACGGGAAACCGAGAGAGCAGGCCTTTTTGAGCAGCGGGCCCATGGCGGCGCGCTGGTGCGCCCTTATCACGACGTGGGGCAGCACCGGCACACCGTCGAGGGCCGCGAGCTCCTTGGAAATGACCTTGTCCATCCCGACGGCGGAGGCGGTAACGCCGCAGCCGACGTAGGGGATCCCCAGCAGTTCAAGCAGGCCCTGCAGCACGCCGTCCTCGCCGGTGGAACCGTGTATTATAGGGAACAGCACGTCGGGCTTGAGGCTGCCGCCGCCGCGCCGCTCAAAGCGGCCGCGCGAGACCGCCGGCTCTATCCGAGTCCCTTTCAGCGAGCCCTTCGACGTGAAGGGTTTGAGCGGCAGCTGCCGCCACGCCCCGTCGCGCGGCACGTACAGCGGCACGGCCTCGAAGCCGGCCGAGACCAGCTTCGCGCACACGGTCTTCGCCGATTCAATGGAAACCTCGTGTTCCGGCGACTTGCCGCCGAATATGACGCCTATTTTTTTCTTCATTTTTCATTATCCTCGGCCGGCCCGGGCCGGTCCTTTCCCTTAACGCTCCCTGCGCAAATTATCCCGCCGCCCAGCACGCGGTCCCCGTCGTAGAACACGGCCGACTGCCCCGGCGCCAGCGCGAACTGCGGCTCGTCCAGCCTCACCTCCGCCCCGGCGCCGGCGGCGCTCACCGAGCAGGCGGCCGGCTTATGCCTGTAGCGTATCTGCACCGCTGTCCTGAATTCCCCCGCCGCGGGGCCGGCCAGCCAGTTGATGTCCCTCAGCCTGAAGGCGGAGGACCGCGCGGCCTCCAGCGGTCCCAGCACCACCTCGTTTGTCTCAGGGCGTATTTCGACGACGTAAAGCCTTTCCCCGCCGTAAACCCCGGTGCCGCGCCGCTGTCCCACGGTGAAATTGAAGAACCCCTCGTGACGTCCAAGCCTGCGGCCCCGCATGTCCACGATGTCGCCCGGGCGCGGTTTCACCCCGGCGTAGCGCTTCAGGTAATCGTCGTAGTTGCCCTCGGTCACGAAGCAGATGTCGTTGGACTCGGGGGCGGAGGCGGCGGGCAGCGAGAGTTCCGCCGCTATGCGCCGCACGTCCTTCTTCTCCATCGCGCCCAGCGGGAACAGCACCGACGGCAGCGTCTCGCGGCGCAGGCAGTACAGGAAATAGCTCTGGTCCTTCAGCGGGTCGGCGCCCCGGTAAAGCCCCCACTCCCCCGCCTCCCGCTTTATCACGGCGTAATGGCCGGTGGCCAGCGCCTCGGCGCCCAGCGAGCGGGCCAGCTGCAGCAGGTAGTCGAACTTCAGGTGGCGGTTGCATTCCACGCAGGGATTAGGCGTGGACCCGGCCAGGTAGCCTTTGACGAAATCGTCGATGACGGTCTTCGAGAACAGGTCCTGCGCGCTCTTGAAATAGTGGCGTATGCCCAGCGCGTCGGCGCAGGCCCGCGCGCGGTCGGCGCTCTCGGCGCCGCCGCAGCATTTGACGGCGCCGCGCTTCTCGGCGAAAAGGCGCAGCGTGACGCCGATGACCTCGCAGCCCTGCCTCTTCAGCAGGGCCGCGGCCACGGCGGAGTCGACTCCGCCCGACATCGCGACCACGACCTTCCTAGCCATGATACTATTCTATTATTTTACGCCGGGAAAAAGCGAAAGGGCCCCCTCGCGGGAGCCCTTACGCAGAGACGGCGCGCGCCTTACTGGCCGAAATCGAAGCCCTTGAAAAGGTCCTCTTCCGCCTGGCCGACGCCGGCCGACGCCGGGGCCGCGGGCTCCGCGGAAGCCGGCTTTACGGCCTCGGGCGCCCTGGAGCCGGGCAGGTTCTGCATGCGGCCGCGGCCCTCGCCCACGGGCTGCACTATGATCTTGCGCACGCCCTCGGCGAAGGCGAGGAAGCCGGTCTCGAGGCTGTAATAAAGGCGGAAAGGCGTCTCCTTCTGCTGCGGCTCATAGGCCTTGCCGAGGTTGAGCTTCTGCTGGTCCCAGCCGGGATTGTACACCAGCTTGCCGCGCACGTCCACCTCGTTATCCACCACCGGCAGCGAGAAATGTATCTTGAACAGGCCCATCGTGTCGGTGATGCCGGGGGAGAAGGAAAGGTTTATCGCCGCGTTGGCGTTCTCCTCGGCCCCGGCGAACTCGTCGGCGCCCTCGGCGGAACCGGTCTTGGACTTGGAGGAATCCGGCTGCACCTTCACGGTAACGCCCTCTATGGGGTTGCCCTGGTAGTCGGTTATGACGCCCTGGATGTTGCCGTCCAGGAACATGCCCATCTTGGTGGTGGAGAAGAACAGGAATTCCTTCTTGCCGGTCACCTTCTTGGTCAGCGACAGGTCGCCGACGCGCGAGTCGGTGAAATCCACCACCTTAAGGCGCTTGATGCCGCCGCAGCCGGCCAGCGAGGCCGACAGCAGCGCGATGCAGGACAGTCCGATGTAAGCTTTCCTCATATGCGTCTTTACTCGCCCTCCTGGGGAGCGCCCCCTGCCGGGGCTTCGGCCGGGGCCTCACCGGCCGGCACGGGGGTCTCCGCCGGCACGGCCGTCCCCTCGACCGGCTGAAGCGGGGCCTCCCCCTCCGGGGTCAAGGTCTGCGGCTGCTGGGGTTGGGCGCCCGGGGCCGCCGCCTTGGCGGCGCCATTAGACCCGGGCGGACCGGCGGCTGAAGCCTCCGGGTACGGGTTATTCTTGATGAAGAAGACCACGCGGCGGTTCTTCTTCCTGTTGACCTCGTTGTCGTTCGGGACTATGGGATGGTACTCGCCGTAGCCGACGGCGGCCAGGTGCTTGGGCGGGAAGTTCTTGCCGAGCAGGTCCTTTACGACGTTGGTGGCGCGGGCGGTGGACAGTTCCCAGTTGGAGGCGAACTGCCTGGTATAGATCGGTATATTGTCGGTGTGGCCTTCCACCACTATGTCGTGCTTCTCGGCCAGCTTGTAAAGCACCGGGGCCAGCTTGTCCATCTGCGCGCGCATGGAATCGGTCAGGTCGGCCTTGCCGCTCTCGAAGAAGGCCACCTGGCTCTGCTCCTCGAGCGTGATGCGCATGCCTTCCTTGTCCATCTGGACCTGGCCGGCCATCTTGCCTTCCTTGATCATCTCCTGCACTTCCTGCTGCGCCTTCTGCATGTCCTTGTTGAGCGCTGCGGAGAGGGCGTAGAGGATGACGAAGAAGCAGACCAGCTCCGTCATCAGGTCGGCGTAGTTGACCATCCACGGGGGCGCGGGCTCGCCGACGGGCGCAACGCGCCTGTCGTCCTCCGGGATCATACCCTTGACCTTCATCGCCATAGGTAAGCCTTAAGCGGCGGCGCCGCCTTCCTTCTTTATCGCCGCGCGCTGCGACGGGTTCAGGTAGGCCTTCAGGTTGGCCTCGACGACGCTGGGCGTGGCGCCGCTCTGCAGCAGCAGCACGCCGCGTATGATGATCTCTTTCACGAACAGTTCCTCGTCGGAGCGGTTCTTCAGCTTGCCGCCTATCGGCATGAAAAGCCAGTAGCCCGACGCGAGGCCGAAGAAAGCGGCCGCCAGCGCCATGGCCATGCGGCGCGGCACCTGCGCCACGTCGTCGATGGAGGAAAGCATCAGGATCATGCCGAGCACCGTGCCGATGATGCCGAACGCCGGCGCGTAGGTGCCCAGCGCGTTGAAGATCTCGCGGCCGTTCTTGTGGCGCTCGCGGATGAAGTCCAGCTCGGTCTCGAGCATGTTGCGGATGAACTCATGGTCCGCGCCGTCGATGACCAGCTGTACGCCGCGCTTGAGGAAATCGTTGTCCGTTATGGCCTGCACGTCGGCCTGCAGCGCCAGGAAGCCCTCTTTCTTGGCCTTCTGCGCCAGCGTGACGAACGTGGAGACCAGCTTGGAGGTGTCCTCGCCCTTCGACAGCATGACCTTCTTCAAGACCTTGCCCACGCTGATCACGGACGAGAGCGGGAAGTTCACGAGCAGCGCGCAGAACGTGCCGCCCAGCACCAGCATGAACGCCTCGGCGTTCATGAAGGGCTTGAACCCGGCTATGCCTTCCTGCATGTAGACGGCCCCGAAGACGAAGCCGGCGAAAACTATGATGCCGCTAAGTGTAGCTATGTCCATATGCCTCTCCGCGGACCCTTATTTCTTCTCGAAGCCCTCGAGCGGGTTGACCACCCGGCGCTCGGAGTAAACCTGTTTGCGGTACTCCACGACCTTCGCTATGACGTCGTCCACCGGGTTCTTCACCAGGAAGCGGTTGCCGGTGGCCAGGTTTATCACGGTGTCGGGCGCGGCCTCGACGCTCTCTATGAGTTCCGCGTTGACCACGACCATGGTCCCGTTGAGCTTTTCGAGCTTTATCATCGTATCAATTATACTTAAAATGCGCGCGCGTATAATGCGGAGCGGCTGGAACGGGGAAGTTTGGTTACTCTTCCCCGCGGCCGGGGCCCTTCAGCGCCCACTTCAGCCTGTCGGCGAAGGAGGCCTCCATGGCCTTGTAGCGGGCGATCTCGGCGGAAAGCTGCTCGATCCTGGCCTCGGCCTCGGCCTGGGCGGCCGCGGCGGCGGACTGCGCGTCGGCGAGGCTGGAGCGCTCGGCGTCCAGCTGGCCGGTCAGTTCCTGCACCTGGTAATCGGTCTGCTGCGCCTTCTGCTTGAGGAAGAGCAGTTCGGATTCGAAGCGGGCGCGGTTCTCGCTCTCGGTCTTCAGCGCGGCCTCGGCGGCGCGGGCGGCCTCGGCGGCCCTGGACATCTCCGCCTCGAGCGAAGCCCTCTGCGCGGCCAGCTCGGACTCCAGCGCGGCGTTCCGGGCGCCCAGCGCGGCGGCCTGCTGGGAGAGCGCGGCCTGCTCGGCGCGCACTTTCTGCAGCTCGGCCGCGGAATTGGCGGCGTACTTGTCGGATTCGATCTTCTGCGCGAAGGCGGAAGCGGCGGCGGCCTCCTGGCGGCGCAGGTCGGCCTCGGCGCGGGCCAGGCGTTCCTCGAACTCCCGGGTCCTGGCGGCTATATCGTTGTCGTGCACGGAGGCGGCGGCGGCGAGCCTGCGGGCCTCGGCCTCGGCGCGGGCGGCGCCCTCCTGCGCGGCGGCCAGCGCCTCGCGGAGCTCCTTCACCTGCTCGGCGTGCTCGGTCTCGAGCTGGCGGCGGACGGCGGTCTTCTCGCTCTCGGCTCCGGTCTCGTACTGGGTGCGCATCCGCGAGATCTTCTCCTCGTACTCGGCCTTAAGGTCCGAGGCGAGCTTGGCCATCGCGGTCTGCTGCTCCGAGGCCAGTTTGGACAGCTCGGCCTGGCGGCCGGCGGCGGCCTTGGAAAGTTCCATCTGGTGGGCGGCGGCGAGACGCGCGATCTCCTGCTGGTGGGCGCGGGTGGCGTCGGCCATCTCGGTGGCATGCTTCTGCTCCAGTTCCACGCCGTAGCCGTTCTTGACGCGGTCTATCTCGGCGCGCAGCGCGGCGGCCTGCTGGTCCAGCTCGGCCTGGTGGGCGGCCTTTATGGCGTCCCCCTCGGCCTTCAGGCGGCGGATCTCCTCCATCTGGGCGGCCATGTTCTGCGCCAGCTGCATCTTTTCGATCTTCATCTGGCCGCGCTCCTTCTCGAGCACGGCGTTGATGGCCTGCACGCGGGAGATGAAGCCCTTCATCTTAACGAGCTCGGAAAGGGCGCGCACCTTTTCGCCGCTGACCTCGGCCAGCGCGCGTTCCTTGTCGTGCATCTGCGCCTCGAAGGAGGCCTGGAGTTTCTTGAGCTCCTCGTTCTTCTCGGCGTTCTTGCGGTCGGAGATGCCGCCGATCTCGGACTGCAGGCGGCCTATCTCGTCCTGCAGCTTCTTCACCTCGAAATTCGTCTTCTCCTCGCGCAGCTTGGCGTCGTTGAGGGCGGCGGCTTCGCGGGAGCGCAGCTGTATGTTTTCGCTCTTCAGCTCGGCGAGCTCGCGCTCCTTCTCGGGGATGACCTTTATGTAGGACTCTATCGAGGCCTTCTCGCGCTCGGCGCGGGCGACCTCGTCCTTCATCTTGGAGATGTCGCGCTCGGCCATCGACTTCTCGAGCGAGATCTTGCGGAACTCGTCCTGCAGTTCGCGCAGCTTCTCGTCGGCGCCCTTCAGCTGGCGGATCTGTTCCTCGCGGGCGGAGATCTCTTTCTGCCACTGGGCCTTCTCGTCGAGCCAGCGGCGCTCCATCTCCTGCAGGCGGTATATGAAATGGCCTTCCACGTCGCGGCCCTGGGTCTCGCGCTCGGCCATCTGGTTCTTGAGCGTCTGCATCCAGGTCTCGCGCTCCTGCGCGAGGCGGGTCTCGAGTTCCTTGATCTTGCCCTTAAGGGTGAGGCGCTCCTCCTCGACCTCGTGGTCGCGGCGGTCGCGGCGCATCTTCTCCTGTATGTCCTTCAGCGAGGACTCGACGCGGCTGGAGAGGGCTTCGTCCTGCTGGTTCTTGAGGGTGGCCAGCAGGGCCTTCTCCTTCTCGGCCGACAGGAGCTTCTCCATGTCGTTGATCTTCTTCTCGAGCTTGTCCTTCTCCTCCTTCATGCGCTCAGCTTCCTCGGCCGCGGCGTCGCGGGCCGGGGCTGCGGGCTGCTGCATGGAGGGCGCGCCGAAGGACGCGCCGGGGAAGGCGGCGCCGGGCATGGCGCCGAAAGGGGGCTGGGGCATGGGAGGCAGGGCCGGCTTCGCGCCCATGGGGGGCGGCGGCGCGGCGGGCTTCAGCATGCCGGGCGGGAGCGGCGGCATGCCGGGTTTGGCTGGTTTCTTATCCCTGTCGTCCATATGTATATCCAGAAATCGTGTTTGCCTTCCCAGATATTCTAGAATTCCCCAATTTCAATTTTGTTACGCAATCGTTAACAATTAAAACCCGCCCTTCTCAACTATGGTTCGACGGCGTTCCCTTTTAGCCGCCGGCCCCGCTGTCTGGCCTGGCTAGCCTCGCCGGACGTGGCATGGGTTCGGAGGGCCGTCACGGAGGCCGAGGCTTGCGTAAGCGCCGAGGCCGAGTGACGAGCGGCGCGAACGGTGTTCGCGACCGCGTGCCCGACGGGCCCATGCCACGTCCGGCTAGAGCGCGTGGTTACCGGCCGACCTGGGCTTTGAAGCCGGCCAGCCATTCGGTGGCGGCGGGGTCGCCGGAGAGATTCGCGTACTTCTCGTAGGCGGCGACGGCCTCGTCGACGCGCTGCAAAGCGTAGTAGGCGGCGCCGAGGTACTGCCAGGTAGAGGCGTCGTTAGGGTTAAGGGAAGCCGCGTACTCGAGGTACTGCAGGCTCTCCTGCACCTGGCCCTGGTTGTACATATTGACGCCGGCCGCGGCGTACTGCTGCGCCTGGGCGGCCTGCTCGGCCGAAGGGGCCGCGGGAGCCTCGGGCTCCGCCTTGCCGGCGCCCATGCTCTCGAACTTGCGGCGGCGCTCGTCGTCGGAGGACATCTCGCCGCCCTCTATGATATAGACTTCCTGCGTGTTGCCCTGGCGCACGTTTATCTTGCCTTCGGCCTCGAGGGCCTTCACGGTGTCGAGCACCTTCATCTGCGCCTCGTCGATCTGCGCGGTGCTGACCTCGCCGGAGTACTCCATGATCTCCTTCACGGCGTTCACGGCGCCCTGCGACATGTTGGCGAAGAACTTGTTGACTATCGCCGGGTCCGCCTTCGACAGGGCCTTCGCGACGTCCTCGTTGTTGAGGCTGCGGATGATGGTCTGCATGTCGCGGTCCGGGAAGTTCACCACGTCCTCGAACATCAGCACGATCCGCTTGACCTTCTCGTAGATGTCGGGCTTCTGGGTCTTCAGGTACTCTATGATGTTCTTGCGGGTGGCGGCGTCGGAGTCGTCGAGCATCTTCACCAGGCGCTCTATGCCGCCCATCACGAAATCCACGTTCTCCTTGATATCCTTGTCGATGGCGTCTATCTGTTCGCGGGTGGCCTGGCGCACGGTCAGCGCCTCCAGCGCCACGCGGCTCTGCATCTCGACGGGCAGCATCGAGAGGGCCTGGCGGGAAAGCTCGGGTTTCATGTAGCTGAGCACCACGGCTATCACCCAGGGGTCCTCCTTCCTCAGCAGGAACAGGTACACGAGGCGCTTCAGATTCTCCTCGTTAAGGTAGGTGAACGGCTCGAATTTCTTCATACTCTCGTCCTCTTCTTCCTTCGCCTCGGCTTCCTTCTGCAGGAAATTCATGTCTATGCTCTGGTGCCCTTCCGTCTCTTCCTTCCCCTCCTCCTCCCCCTCGCCGCCGCCTTCCTCGCGCTTGTCCTCTATGTTCACCTCGGCGCCTGGCTTCGCTAGCAGGGCCTTGATATACTTGCGGAAGAAGCCCCACAGCGGGCCGAACAGGAACAGGAGCAGCAGCAGGAACAGCAGCGCGTAAAGGAGCGGCAGGTACACGCCGGGCCGCTTCAGGTCGTCCACCATGTCGTGGGCCTTGAACTTGGTGGGCTTGAACACGACGGTGGGGGCGTCCTTGCCCTTTATCCTGTAAGGCACCAGGAAATCGTCTATCCGCTCGCGCGCCAGCATCAGCGCCTGCTTGGGCAGCGCGTCGTCGTGTATCACCGTCAGCTGGAACCGGGTGATCTCGGTCTCCACGCCGTAGCGGATCTCCTGCACGCCCTTGGCCTGCTGGGCCTGCTGGCCCTGCGCGGCTTCGGGGCGTTTGTTGTCCTTGGTAAGGACGCTCTTGGGCTTGGGGATGCCGGGCAGTATGAAATCGGTCTCGGCGCCGCCCTCGTCCTGGGCGGCCTTCTCCTTGTACTTCTGTATGACGCCCAAGCCTTCCTTGTTCTGCTCGGCCTTCTTGGAGATGACCTCCAGCTGCACGTCGGCGAAGACGAAGGACTTGTCGGGCCCGAGTATCGGGTCGAGGATCTGCTTCTTGATCGTGGTCTCGGTCTCGCGGCGGAGCGAGTCCTGCTTCTCCAGGATGGACGTGTCCATGCTCTCGGCCCCGTTCAGGGCCGCCGGCGCCGACGTGGCGGCGAGCAGCATGGCGAGCAGCAGCTTCCTCATATGGATTATTTTATCTTTATCCTATTACAAAAACATTTCAAAAAGTTTCACAAAATAAGCGGGGAGCCGCGCCCGAGGGCCCCGGCTCCCCCCACCCGGACCGCTGGGCCGGTCACTGCACCTGCTTCAGGAAGTTCTTTATCATCTTGTTGTTGGGGTTGATCTCAAGGACCTTCTCCCAGATGACCTTGGCCTTCTCCTTCTGCTCCATCATGTAGAAGGCGCTGCCCATGATCTCGAGCGCGGTCTCGTTGTTGGGCTCGAGGTCCAGGATGTCCTGCGCGCGCTTCATCGCGAGGTCGTACTTGCCGTCGTAGATGGCCTGGCGCGCGTCGTAGGTGCGCTGGTCGATGTAGGTGAAGATCTCGGGGCCCTCGGGCTTGCGGGTCAGCTCGGACACGCCGGCCTCCTTCTCCACCATATTAAGGAGGGAGAGCAGGCGGTCGTTCTTCGGGTCCTTGTTGAAGGCGTGGCGCAGCACGTTGACCGAGGCGCGCAGGTCCTTGCCGTCGACGTAGGAGATGATGCCGCGGCGGGTCAGCGTGGGCACTTCCTCGCCGCCGGTGGCGTCGGGCACGTAGTCTATGGCGGCCTGCAGGCGGGTCACCATGCGGCGGATCTCGCCGTTGCCGGGGTCGGCGTCCATCGCGGAGCGCAGCTTCTCCATCGCGCGGCTGAAGTAGCCGCTCTTGAAGTACTGCAGCGCCTGGCGCACTATCTCGCGCACCTCACGCTCGTGCTTGGCCTTGTTGGAAGCGCCCATGCGCATCGTAACGGAGAAGCGGGTGGTGTTGCCGAGGGCGTGCACGCCCTGGGCCACGTCGAAAGCGAGGCTCTTGTACTTGATGCCGAGGCCGAAATCGGCCTCCTGTATGCCGGGGGTGCCCATCACGCCGAAGCGCAGGGCCGCCCAGTACATCAGCCAGTACTCGCCGCCGAACCTCCAGTTCGTAGCGGAACCCTGGGGCTTGGAAACGTCCAGGCCGAACAGCAGGCTGCCCTTGAACAGGCTCAGCGCCTGGCCGAACTTCAGCGTCAGCGGCAGTTTGTCGTCGGTGTCGCCGGAGGCCATAGAGAAGACGTTCTGTATGCCGATGGCGGCGCGGTAGGTGGGCGAGAACTTCTGCAGCATCGAGATGTCTATCGCGTTGAAGGAGTCGGCGGAGGTGTCGAGCGTGCGGGAGATGTTCTTCGCCATCACGCCGAAGGCCAGCTTGTCGGAGACGTCGCGGCCCCAGCTGAAGGCCAGCGCGCGCTCGCTGCTGTCGAAGGTACCGAGGGTCTTGATGTCCACGATCTCGTCGCCGGAGGCGTTGGCGGTGATGGAGACCTTCTCGAAGCCGACCGACTTCAGCTGGGTCATGCTGACGGCCCAGGTGCCGCGGCTGGTGGTGGGGTGCGCGTAGGTGAAGAAATTAAGGGTGGTATCCTCGAACAGGGTGGCCTGCATCGCGGTGAATTCCTTGCGCTCGAGCATCGTCAGGCCGGCCGGGTTCCAGTAGGAGGCGGAAGCGTCGTCGGCCACCGCGAAGAAGGCGCCGCCCATGCCGAGGCCGCGGGCGCCGGCGCCGTAGCTCATGAAGGCGCCGGGCTGGCCGCCGCTCTGGGCCATGGCCTGGGCCGCCGAAAAGGCAATAAAAATCCCCATGGCGGGGCTGAAGCGTATGGTACGCTTCACTATAGCCCAAATAGCCAAGGGGGCAAAAGCATTACACGTAATGCGTTTCATTGTTTTCGGCAGCCTGACCCCCGCGAACTTAGCGGGTCTTAGCTTTGCGCCGCCGGCTTTGGCCGGCTTTGCTATTATCGTAACAAGACTGCGTTACAAACTCGTTACAGATTTACGGCATTAATATTATAGCAGATTTCAGGGGTTTGTCAAGGGGAAAAGTCTTGACATGTCAAGAGGGACAGAAAGGCCTCCGCCCCCCCTTCGGGCGTCAGTGGATGACGCCGATCTTGCGCATGATCACCTTGCTGCCGGTGGAACTGGACGCCTTCACGCGCACTATATAGCCGCCCTTAGCCACGAAGCTGCCAAGGCCGTTCTTGCCGTCCCAGGTCACAAAATTGGGGCCCTGCTTGCCGCCCGCGGAGCCGCTGGAGAAGTGGAACTCGCGCACAACGTAGCCGAGCAGGTCGTAGACCGTTATCGTCACCTCGGCGTCGGCGTTAAGCGTATAATTAATAACTGTCCTACCTTCAACGCCGCCCTTGCGCAGGTCGACCGGGTTCGGGTAGTTGGATACCTTGCTCAGCAGCGCCTCGCCTATGGTGGTGCCGGCGGGAGCGGAGATCGTGGACCAGTCCGAGGGCAGGCCGGCGAAGTTCCAGCTGCGCACGCGGTAGGTATAGTACTTGCCCAGGGGCCTCGGGGTCTCGCCAGGGTTCACGGGGTCGCCCACCGTATAGATGTTGTTCACCGCGCCGCCGGTCTTGAAGGCGGGGATCGCGGCTATGGTATACCAGACGGGGCTCGTACCCTCGCGCTCCTGTATCTCGTACGCCATCACGTTGGACTCGGAGTCGCTGGAGGCGTCCCACTTCAGCGTATAGGACTGGCCCGCGGCCACGCCCTTGGTGACCTGCGGCTCGGGGGCGCCGGGGGAGCTGGGCTTGCTGGTGTCTATGCGGTAGATCAGCACCGGCACGCCGCTGTCGCTCGGGACATAGCTGCCGTCGGGCATCATGCCGCGCACGCTGAACACGTAGCCGCGGTCGGAGACGGTCTCGCCCCACGCGGTATGCGGCCCCTTGGACGAGCCCTGCACGCCGCGCTGGTTGATGATGAACGTCTTTTCGTCGGCCTTGGTGACCAGTATGATCTCGTTGCCGACGTAGACTATGCCCTCCGAGGCGAACTCGGCGGCCGACGTCACCGTGAACGACGAGGAGTCGGTAGCAATGCGGCTGGTCAGCGTCGTAAAGTGCCCGGGCGACAGCGACAGGTTCGTTATGTTGCCGGCCAGCGCCGGGCCCGCGCTCTGCCAGGAGTTCTTTATGCCGGTCGGGTCGGCGTAGCTGCCGCCGAGCGACATCTCGTACGAAGTGACGCTGCCGGAGGCCGGGTTCCACCTGGCGTAAAGCTGGGTGGTCTTGGAGCCCCAGGCGGAAGGCACCGCGCCGAGGTCGGAGACAGCGAGGCGCTTCTTGACGTTCTGCACGATGTCGCCGATGAAGTACAGCGGCTTGCCGGTACCGTCGTCCATGATCGTGTCGGAGACGTAGTCCAGGTTCACCTCGAAGTCCAGCAGCCGGTCGCTGTTGATGTCGAACGAGGGCAGGCCGGTGTTGTTCAGACTGACGTTATTGCACTTGCCGGTCGAGAAATAGTCGAAATTGTCCGGCACGCCGTCGCCGTTGAGGTCTATCAGCGGTTCACCGGCCTTGCAGCCGGAGGCCGTGTAATTATAGATCCACTTACTGGAGTCGGAGACCGGCACGCCGTCGGAACCGTAGACCACGTCGCCGCTGGAGTCCAACAGGGTGTAGGCCGGGTAACCGTTGGAAGCCAGCATGACAGGGCTATAAACCGGCGTCAGCGGGATGACGGCGGAGGAGATCTTGACCTCGTTGGAGGCCATCGGGTAGGTGTCGCCGGTGTACTGGCCGGCCGACAGCGTGACGCCGCCTATGCCGCGCAGGTCGGTGAAGGCGGAGAGCGTAAGGCCCGCGGTATGGCCCAGCGTGTCGTAGCCGGCCAGGTCAGTGGCGGAACTGATGTCGCAGGACAGGTGCAGTATCACCGTCTCGGTCGTCACGATCAGGTAAGGCAGGTCGCCCTGCTGTATGTTCACCGTCACGCCCGTCTCGAACGGGTTGGTGGACGAGTGCACCGCGGAGCCTATCAGCGTGTCGGAGACGGGGCTGAACGCGCCGTCGCCGTCGTCCTTCCACAGCAGGGCCCTGGAGATGTCGCCGTCGCCGTAGCCCGGCAGCGGGGTGGTTATGCTGCCGCTCTGCGTGAAGTTTATCTGGCCTATCGCGACGTAGTCGGTCTGCGTGGCCAGGTTGAACGTCATCATCGGGACGTTCTTGGTGTTCTTCTCGGTGGACTTGGGCGCGATGTTGGCGCCGCTGACCTCGAGGATCACGGACTGTATCGGCACCAGGCTGGAGCTGAACGGATAGATATCCGTGCCGGTGCCGGCGGGCATCGACTTGGTGACGTTCAGATAGTACGACGACGCGACGTCGTGCGGACTGTTGACCGTGATCCAGGACTTGTCGCGGATCATCACGCCGACCTTGTTGGCCTTTACCGCCGTCTCGCCGATATCGTAGGTCACGAAGAAGGTCTGGGCCAGCGGGCTGAGGGTCTGGACCTGCGAGAGGTTTATAAGGGTCTGCGTATTCAGCAGGTTCTCCTGATCGAACACGTCGACCTTGCTCACGGAGGCTCGGGCCTCGTGGTTGACCGTCGGGGTGTAGAAATCGCCCAGTTTCTCGGAGCGGGAGGTCACGGTCAGGTACGGGTAACCGGTGCCCGTGTCTATACCCGAGCCCGAGTAGGTCATAAGCTCCGAGCCGCCGACGTAGAGGCGCCCGGAGGACGGGAAGCCGGCGGTGGAGTACAGCACCATGTTGAACGGCAGGGTGTCCGTCGACTTGAAGGCTATGGCGAGCGAGCTCTTGGCCTCCGAGATGTTGACGTCGTTGACGTCCAGGACGTCGTTCTGGTTGGAGTCCTGGTAGACGTGTATGAACTTGACGTCGGTGTTCTTGCCGAAAGGCGCGGCGGAATCGTTGGACGCGCCGGTGCGCTGCACCTTCAGCGCCGACCAGCGCGCGTTGCCGGCCTCGGTGGCGAGGTTGAAGCGCATCATCGGCGTCCTGGCCTGCGCCTGCATGACACCGCCGGACTCGACGAGCAGGGCAGCCACGTCGTTGGCGCCCATCGTCACCACCGAATCCACCTCGTTGACCACCATCGCCAGGGTGTTCACAGGGTAGGTGGAAAGCGAGAGCGTGTTCGGGATGCCGACCGTGAAGAACCCGGACGAGGATATGGACAAGCCCATCGTGGAGCCGATGATGGCGAACTCGGAGACGTCGTAACTGATGAAGGCGCAGACCGAGGTCGTGGTGACCACGATAGGCGTCTTCAGCACGATATTTACGGTGCTCGAGGAATAGGACTCGTTGCCGTAACTGCGCAGGTACGGGTAGTTGCCGGCGGTGTTGCTCGCGGTGTCCACGGCGTCGAGCAGGCAGTTGTCGTTCGAGTCCTCCCAGACCTTTATCAGGTCTATGTCGGAGTCGCTCGAGGTGCCGCGGCGGTTGAGCCTCAGCGCCTGTATCTTGGCGGAAGTCTTGTCCACGGACAGATGCATGGCCAGCACGCCGACGTTCTTGTCGTTCTGCGTCACGCTGACGGGCGACAGGTCCTCCGGCGTCACGCTGACGGCGTTGACCATCGGCATCACGACGTTGTTCTGGCCCTCCACCGGGGTCAGGAACTGCGCGGTGTGGCCGGAATTCTCCGGGCCGAACACGAAGTTGGTCTCGTAGGGCACGTAGACGCCCAGCACGTCGTTCTGCGGGGTCAGGAGCTCGTTGGAGAAGTTGGACGTCTTGTCTATGTCCATCGACACGAAGATGACGGTCGGGGTGGAGCTGATCACCACGTAATTCTGGTTCTTCAGCGCCGGGTCGGCCACGTTCACGGTGATCTTGCCCACCAGCGCGTCCGCGCCGAAGGCGCCGGAACCTATCACCGTGTCGGCGGTGTTGAGGCCGGTGGCGCCGTCACGGTCGAAAACGCCGTTGCCGTTGTCCTTCCAGATCCGTATCCGGGAAACATCGGAATCGTAGCCGTTCAGGCTGGCGGGCTGCTTGCGCACCAGCTTTATACCCTGCCAGCGCACGCCGTAGCCGCTGGTCGTCAGGGTCATCTTCATGAACGGGTAGTTGTTCCAGCCCTGGTATACCATGCCGCCGAGCGCCGTTCCGGAACTGTGCTGGGAAACGGGCGAGTTGAAGGCGCCGCGGGTCACCATCGAGAGCGCCCCGGCGGTGGTCCCGGCGTACTTGATGATCTCGTTATCCACCATCGCGTAGCCCGAGGAGGGTATGCCCTCGGTGGACGTGACCAGCCAGAAGGCGTCGGTGACGCCGGTGGTGGTTATATCGCCGGCGAGGCGGACGGACGTGGTGGAACCGGACTCCCCGGGCGAGAAGACGGCGTCGGTAAGCACGGTTATCGTGCTGGGCGAGGAGACGATCTCCCTGACCGCAGAAATGAACGTCAGGTTGGAATCCGCCGCCGAGAAGGCGTTGGGCAGCGAGATGGCGTTCTTGGTGACATCGTCGACCGACGAACTGTTCTGCGGCAGCGACTCCGGTTTTATATAGGCGCCCAGGTAGCGCGGATTGCCCAGAGAGTCGTTGGGCATGGCCGAATCCTTGATGTCGTAGGTCAGGAAATAGCGCTGGGACGCGCCGAGGTTGGCGGCGTAATTCTCGGTGACCACGCGCTGCTCCGCGGAGAACGCCACCTTGGCTATCAGCGGGCCGTATATGGTGTTGCCGAACGTGCCGGAGCCTATCATCACGTCGTTATTGGTGTTCAGGAAGCCGTTATTGTCGTTGTCGTACCAGATCTTCACGGCAGAGATGTCGTTCATCGCGGTGCCGTCGGCCACGGGCGTTCCGGTGGCGTAGACCAGCATCCAGCGCCATTTGGCGTCGCCGACGTCCGCCTTCATCGTGAAATCGATGATCGGCTGGTTGACCGCCTTCTGCTGCAGCGTGGAACCCGTCACCGTGTTGCTGGCCAGCACGACGATCTTGTCGGAGTACTCCTTCATCTTGCCGATCAGCGACAGCGTCTTGCCGGGCGAGGTCACGCCCACGTTGACGGTGCTCATGTACTTCGGCTGCGTTATGTAGAAATAGTCGGTGGAGCGCACCGCGAGACCCAGGTACGAGTAGTTGGACACGTTGGCCAGCGGCGCTATGTCATAGGTTATGAAATAGTCCTTCGGGCTGGAATAGAGCATCTGGCCGTCGGTGCTGCCCTCGTCGCTTATGATAGGCAGCACGGCCTGGCCGGAGATCACGGTACCGGTGGCCCACTCGACCTTGGCCGTGCCCTCCGCGCCGCGGGTCAGGCCGCCGAAGGTGTTGTTCATCACGTCCACGGTGGAGTAGTAGACCACCTCCTTCAGCGAGGGGTCCTCCTGACCGTCGTTGAGGATCAGACGGCCCGGCGCCATGTCGAACGGGCTGTCCGACGGGAAGAAGCTCTGCACGTCGTTGACGCGTATCACGGTGTCGGTGGACATCAGCGGCGTCTTCAGCGTGTCGTACGGGAACGTGCGGTTCTCTGTGCCTATCAGCAGCACCTCGGTGTCCTTCACGGTGGTCGTCGTCTCGAGCAGGCCGTCGCCGGTGGAGTCGTACCAGATGCTGATCTTCTTGACGTCGGTGACCTTGTTCCAGGCGGCGGTGTCGCCGTTCTCGGAAGCGGTCACCCAGCGGTCCAGTTTCAGGCCGCGCCACGCCGCCGAACCGTTGCTGCCGTTGACCTGCATGGTCAGGCGGGCCACCGGCTTGTCGGTGTCGTTCTGCGTCATGTAAGACGGCTTAGCGAAATCGTTGGGCTGGCTCTTGTTGACGTCGGCCACGTAGACGATGTCGGCGGTGGCGTACAGGGGCACCGTAGAGGACGCCACCGGCGAGAAGGAGCCGACGACGCCGTCAACAAGGCTTATGCCCGAGCTCTCAAGGCGGGCGCCGTGGGTCTGGTTGGCCACCGAGTCCGGTCCGAACTCGAACACCACGAAATAGGTGCGGGTGCTGATCGACACCAGTCCGTCCAGTGCCGGATTGGTAAGCGGCAGCGAGAAGGTGTCGGGGTCGTCGGCATTGAAGACCGGCGGGTCGTCCGTGTTGGTGATCTCCTTGTCGATGCTGGCCTCGAACACGCCGTCGCCCAGGGTCGGGTCGCCGCCGGAGGAGTCCATGAACAGGCGCATGCTGGTCAGGTCGGAACCCGTGCCGGTGCCGGTGCGTATGATCTTTATCGACTTCATCGTGCCGGTGAAGTTCTCGGTCCAGGCCTGTATCTTCAGGAAGCCGACGCGGGTCTGGCCCTGCTCGACGTAATTATACTGGCCCAGTGACAATGTCGTCGTGCCGACCGTGGGCTGCCACCAGGCGCCTATGTCGGTGGCCTTTATCTGCACCGTGGCGGGCTGGTTGCGCACCGGCGCGGTCGCGGTGTCTATCGGGAAGTTGTTGTAGGCCACGCCGACGTAGGTCGAGTTCAGCACGATGAACGACGGGTTGTCCATCACCAGCGCGAAGCTGCGCGGCGTGGCGGCCACCGTGGAGACGCGGACCGCGAGGAAGAAGTTGCGCGGCGTGTTGGAGACCAGCGCGGCGGTCGCGACCTTGACGTTCAGGTTGTCGAAGGTCCAGGCCATCAGGCCGGTGTCGTAGGCGCCGGTGGAGACCAGGGTGTCGGTCGGCTGCCCGCCGAGCACGGTCTCGCCGTCGAAGACGCCGGTCTGGCCGCTGGTGGCGTTGTCGGCGTAGAGGCCTATCTCGACGATATCGCCGTAGGACAGCGTGCCGGAGCTCTTGACCTGCATCGACTTCAGGTACGCGGGCGGCGAGCCGGCGGGCGAGGTCTGCATCGTCATGCGCAGCATCGGCACGGGCGCGGGCACGTCGGTGATCACGCCGTCGCCCTGGTACAGGGCGTACTTGGTTATGCCTATCGAGGTCTTGCTGGAGGGCAGCGGGTCCTCGGGCGCTATGTCGGTAGGCGTCACCACGAGGCCGGACAGCACGACGTCGCCGCTGGAACCCACGGGCATGCCGCGGTCGCCGTCGTCCGTATAGCCGTATATCGTCGACAGGTAGTAGTCGGTCACGTTGACCTTCAGCGTCTCGACGTAGGTGTCCTGGACGAGGAGCTGGCGTTCGCCGGCGTCGGCCTTGACGAACGTGTAGTCGGTCGTGTTGCTGAGCCAGTCGCGCAGGTCGGCCGTGCCCTTCGAGTTCGTGGCCATCTTTATCTTGCCGGTGTAATAATGGCCGTTCACGGTGTCGCCGGTGGCGATATTGCCGAACCTGTCGCGCACGCGCAGCGTCACGTTGCCGGCGGTCTGCACGCGCAGCGGGTTGGCCACGGTATAGCCGTGGTGCAGCGTGAAGTAGGTGGCGGTGCTGGGCGTTATGTACACGTCCTGGCTTATCACCGGCAGCGTCACGCCGTCGGACGGGATGGACGGGGAGGCCGCCACGGTGGCGGTGCCGACCACGGTGTCCCAGACCCAGATGTTGGCGTAGGAATAGCCCGGGAAGATGCTGAGGTCCACCGGGTTCGTCTTAAGCAGCTTCCAGCTCGGGTTCGCGGAGGTGACCTCCTCGGCGGGATCTATGCCGCCGTAGGTCGTGTTGCGCGAGGCGGAGAAGCGCACCGTGGCGACCGAGGTCGTCGTGGTGGTGTTCTCGTACGGGTCCTTCAGCACCACGGTGACCACGGTCGGCGTGGTGATGTTCGCGTCGTAGTTGTAGTACTGGACCGTGGTGCCCGCGACGAGCCGGCGCGGCGCCGTGTAGAAGGCGGCGTGGTCGGGCGGCGCGGGGGTCACGGTATACGACGACACAGCCGGCAGCCAGCCCTTCGCGACGACGGTGTTGATGGTCAGCTGGTGCGTAGGGGCGGAGACCAGCGTGTCGATCAGGTAGAACGACGTCGAGGCCTCGCCCAGGCTCAGTTTGGCCGA
>ERZ1645187.916-NODE-916-length-28213-cov-6.143654_pt1 | contig 28213 bp, 30 predicted proteins | sample MGYA00575352_ERZ1645187 | MGnify/ENA primary metagenome ERZ1645187 (study PRJEB40837, sample SAMN11349314) | freshwater sediment metagenome | isolation source: river sediment | host: Sediment | place: India: Wazaribad , New Delhi | collected 2017-02-21 ...
TTCCGGCTGGTCGAGACCATGATCAAGCAGGGCGACGGCGCCGTTATCGCCGTCAGGCTGATCGACAAACGCTCCGGCAAGCCGGTGCCCGATGCGGTGATCTTCGCAACCCGCATCGACATGGCCCCGGACGGCATGGAAATGATGACCTCGAAGATCGAACCGCTGCCCTCGACCGAACCCGGCACCTACCGCTTCAAGGCCAACCTTTCGATGGAAGGCGGCTGGCGGCTTTCGCTTGGCGCCAAGGTGCAGGGCGAAACCGGCACGGTCGAGAGCAAGCTCGTCCTGAAGGCCATGAAATGAACAGATCCGTCAAAACGGGTATCCTCCTCGCCGCGTTTGTCGCGGCGGGGGCTGGAGGCTATTGGGCCGGCCAGCGCGGTCTCGCGCTGCCGTTCCATTCGCCATTCACATCCATGTCGGCACCGCAGATGGGAGAGGTCCCCCCCACAGGCGCGATCCTCTATTACCGCGACCCGGACGGGCCGTTCTATGCCCCAGAGCCGAGGAACAACGCGAAGGGCAAAGCCTTCATGCCGGTTCTCGCGAGCGAGGATATCAGCTTCGACCCGCCCCCGGCAAAAGCGGAAGCCGGGAATGCGGCCAAGACGCCGGGGAAAATCCGCTTCTACCGTAACCCGATGGGATTGCCGGACAAATCGCCGGTGCCGAAGAAAGATTCCATGGGGATGGACTATATCCCCGTCTTTGAGGGCGACGAGGATGAGAGCGGAATCATCAAGATTTCCCCCGGCAAAGTGCAGCGCACGGGCGTCCGTTCTGTTCCCGCCACGCGCAGAACGATAACGCAAATCCTTCGTGCACCGGGGATCGTCGCGCTCGACGAACGGTTGATCACAGTGCTCTCCGCCCGTGCCGATGCCTTCGTCGAGAACGTCGCGACGGTGACAACCGGCGACGCGGTGAAACGCAACCAGCCACTGGTGACACTGTTCTCAACGGAGTTTGCAAACGCTGCCGCGCTGTTCATCTCCGAACTGGTGATCGATTCACGCGGTGTGACGACAGGCGGGGCGCGCAAGCGCCTGGAAAACCTCGGCGTGCCGCCGGAGGAGATCGCCGAGATCGAGCGGACCCGCAAAATCCCGCCGAACATGGTCTGGCGCGCGCCGCGTGACGGCATCGTGCTGGAGCGTAATGTCGTCCCTGGCATGAAGATGGCATCGGGCACGACGCTGTTCCGCATCGCCGATGCGACGAGGCTCTGGGTGCTGGCGGATGTTCCCGAGCTTGGGCTCGCCTCCTTGCGGGTAGGCGCGGAAGCGACGGTCCGTGTGCGGCACCGCCCCGATCTGACGTTCGCCGGCAAAATCTCCCTGATCTACCCGCAGGTGAACCTGGAGACTCGCACCGCGCGCATAAGGATCGAACTCGCGAACCCCGATCTTCTGCTGCTTCCCAATATGTATGTCGATGTCGAAATCGCCGCCGGCGACGATACGGATCGCATCGCCCTGCCGGAAAGCGCTGTGATCGACAGTGGCACACGCAAGATCGTGCTCCTCGATCACGGGGAAGGTCGGTTCGAACCGCGCGAGGTCAAGACCGGGCGCCGCGGCAACGGGTTCGTCGCCATTCTCGATGGCGTGAAGGAGGGTGAAAAGGTTGTCACCGCCGCGAATTTCCTGATCGACGCCGAAAGCAACCTGAAAGCCGCTCTTCAGAGCCTGACGATGACCCAGGAAAAGTCCGGCCAAGAGAAGGTGATGAACATGGAGAAGCAGCCATGATTGCGCGGCTCATTTCCTGGTCGTCCCGCAACTTGATGCTGGTGCTGATCGGGACGGTCTTCGCCGTGGCGAGCGGGCTTTATGCTCTGCGCAATCTGCCGCTCGACGCCATTCCCGATCTCTCGGATGTGCAGGTCATCGTCTACACCGAATATTCCGGGCAAGGGCCGCAGGTGGTCGAGGATCAGGTGACCTATCCCCTGAGCACCGCGATGCTCACGGTGCCTAAATCACGCGTGGTGCGCGGCTTCTCGTTCTTCGGCGTCTCCTTCGTCTATGTCGTCTTCGAGGACGGCACGGACCCCTATTGGGCGCGTAGCCGCGTCCTCGAATATCTCAACGCCGCCGCAAAACGCCTGCCCACGGGTGTGACGCCGACGCTGGGGCCGGATGCCACTGGCGTCGGCTGGGTCTACCAATATGCAGTGCTGGCGAAAGATCTGACGCTGGCCGAAACCCGTTCCCTGCAGGATTGGAAGCTGCGTTTCGCGGCAGCCAAGGCCGAGGGCGTGGCTGAGGTGGCCGCTGTCGGCGGGTTTGTCAAACAATACAATGTGGTCGTCGATCCGAACCGGTTGCGCTCGCTTGGCATTCCGATTCAACGCATCCGTGAGGCGCTCAGGGCCAGCAACGCCGACATCGGCGGGCGCAGCGTCGAACTCTCGGAATTCGAGTTCATGGTGCGCGGGCGGGGTTACCTCCGGAACAGTGCGGATATCGCGAGCATCACCCTCAAAAGCGAGGCGGGCGTGCCGGTTCGCCTCGGCGATGTCGCCCGCGTGGAGCTCGGGCCGGACGAGCGGCGCGGCATCGCAGAACTCAACGGCAAAGGCGAGGTAGCCAGCGGCATCGTCACCCAGCGCTTCGGCGCCAATGCGCTCTCCGTAATCGCCAGCGCCAAGGCGCGCATCGCGGAAATCCTGCCGAGCCTGCCGAAGGGCGTGGAGATCGTGCCCGTCTACGACCGTTCGGAACTGATCAGCCGCGCGATCGAAACCCTGAAAGCGACGCTGCTGGAGGAAATGGCCATCGTCGCGCTGGTCTGCGTGGTGTTCCTGCTCCATCTCAGGAGCGCTCTGGTCGCGATCCTGATGCTCCCCGTCGGCATCCTCATGAGTTTTGTCGCGATGAAGCTGATGGGGTTAGGGTCAAACATCATGAGCCTTGGCGGCATCGCCATCGCTATCGGCGCGATGATCGACGCGGCCATCGTGATGATCGAAAATGCCCACAAGCATTTGGAACGCGCGCCCGAGGGGAAGTCTCGCGTCGATATCCTGATCGAGGCCGCGAGCGAGGTCGGGCCGGCCCTGTTTTTCAGCCTGCTCATCATCACCGTATCGTTCCTGCCAATTTTCACGCTTGAAGCGCAGGAGGGGCGGCTGTTCAGCCCGCTCGCCTTCACCAAGACCTTTGCGATGGCGGCGGCAGCCTTTCTGTCGCTGACACTTGTGCCCGCACTGATGGTGATCTTCGTGCGCGGCAAAATCGTTCCCGAACACAGGAACCCGATCAATCGCTTCCTGATCTGGATCTACCGCCCGGTGATCGCCGGCGTGCTCAGGGCCAAGACAGCGACGATCTTCATCGCGCTGCTCATCCTCGGCGCCAGCGTCTGGCCGGCGCGGCAGATCGGTTCGGAGTTCATGCCCAGCCTTGATGAAGGCACCCTGATGTATATGCCGACCACCCTGCCGGGCCTCTCCGTCACCAAGGCGGGCGACCTTCTCGCCACACAGGACCGTATTATCAAATCCTTCCCCGAAGTCGCCTCGGTCTTCGGCAAGGCCGGGCGAGCGCTGACCGCGACTGACCCCGCGCCGCTGGAGATGTTCGAGACAATCATCAACCTCAAGCCGAAATCAGAATGGCGTCCCGGCCTCACTACGGAAAGCCTCCGGGCCGAGATGGACAAGGCGCTGCAATTCCCCGGTGTTTCCAACGCCTGGACCATGCCAATCCGCGCCCGCATTGACATGCTGGCGACGGGCATCCGCACGCCGGTAGGCATCAAGGTGTTCGGCCCGGACCTCGCGGAAATAGAAGCCCTCTCCCGGCAGGTCGAGGCCGTGGTGAAGGCGGTTCCCGGCACGTCGAGCGCCTACGCCGAACGGGTCATTGGCGGCTACTATCTCGACATCGTGCCGGATCGCGTCGAACTCGGGCGCTACGGCCTCACCATCGGCGATGTGCAGGATGTGATCGCCTCGGCTATCGGCGGCGAGAGCGTCACCAGCACCGTCGAGGGGCGTGAGCGTTACAGCGTCAACATCCGCTATCCCCGTGATCTGCGCTCAAGCCCTGAGGCCATTGCCACCGAGGTTCATGTACCGCTGCCCAAAGGCGGCTTTGTGCCGCTTGGCGCCGTCGCGGAGGTCAAGCTCACGCGTGGTGCGACCTCGATCCGCACGGAGAACGGGCAGCTCGCTGTCTACATCTTCGTCGACATGGCCGGACGCGATCTCGGGGGCTATGTCGCCGAGGCGCGCGCCGCCGTGGCGAAAGAGGTGAAATTCCCGCCCGGAACCTACGTGCAATGGAGCGGACAGTTCGAATATCTCGAACGGGCGGAAGCGAGGCTGAAGATCGTCGTGCCGCTGACGCTGATGATCATCTTCCTGCTGCTCTACCTCAACTTCCGCGCGCTCACCGAAACCCTCATCGTCATGCTCTCGCTTCCCTTCGCGCTCATCGGCGGGCTGTGGCTGATGTGGTGGATGGGGTTCAACATGTCCGTCGCGGTGGCGGTCGGCTTCATCGCGCTGGCAGGTGTTGCCGCCGAAACCGGCGTCATCATGCTGATCTACCTCGATCATGCAATGAAGGAAGGACAAGCTGCCTGCGCCGCAGAGGACAGAGCCTTCACCCGCGATGATCTCCATTGCGCGATCATGATCGGCGCTGTCGAGCGCGTCCGGCCCAAGATGATGACTGTCATCGCCATCATGGCCGGGCTGATCCCGATCCTCTGGAGCACCGGCACCGGCTCAGAAATCATGCAGCGCATCGCCGTGCCGATGATCGGTGGCATGGTCTCCTCGACCCTGCTGACGTTGGTGGTGATCCCGGCGATCTATGGGATAGTGAAGGGAAGCGATGCTGCATGAGGATCTGCCGGTTGCATTAAAATGAAGGGGCAAGACAAGTGCAGTCAAAATCCTTCTCTACTCTTGAACGGATTGGGAACATCTCAAGTGCTCGTTTCGAAGAGCGCATCGATGATCGGACAGGTCGGAATTTGATCACCCGAGCATTTGGCCGCCATATCGGACATTGCCTGCTCAAGGCGTTGCAGATCGGTGATTTTTTGGCGAATATTGGAGAGGTGTTCGACGGTAGTCATATAGACTTCGCGGCAGGTGTAGGTGTGCCCGTCAACCAGATGAAGAAGCCCCCGCAGCTCTTCAAGGCTGAAACCGAGTTCCCGGCCACGCCGTACGAAATGCAGCCGCTTCGCGTGGTCGCCGCTGTAAACGCGATAGCCAGCGGCACTGCGCGTTGGTTTCGGCATGACGCCGATTTTCTCGTAGAAGCGGATCGTCTCGATGTTGACGCCGCTGCGTTCGGACAGGACCCCGATCAAAAATTCATCCGTCTGTTTCATCGCCTGGCTCACACGGCTTTGTGAAAATATTCGCTCTTGACCCTGTAGGGACTACAGGGTGCATCTATTTCACTCATGAACGATTTCGGCAAGGGAAAGTGGCGACATGAACAAGGCGAAAGCAGAATCGGCAGGCACGATATCATTCGCGCGACACAATCCATCGTCGATGAAACCAGACGGCGGTCAGCGCCTCGCTGTCGTTGGTGGGCTGCTTGCCGCTTTGGCCGCCTCATCCTGCTGCATACTGCCGCTCGTGTTGTTCGCTCTCGGAATCGGCGGTGCCTGGATAGGCAATCTGACAGCACTCGCTCCCTACCAGCCATATTTTCTGGGTTTCGCAGCCCTCAGCTTGAGTTATGGGTACTTTCGGGTCTGGAAGGCACGGCAGGCTGCCTGTTCCGCTGACATGGCCTGCGCCCGCCCATTGCCGAACCGTTTCGTGCTCGCCGGATTGATCGCGGCAACCGCGCTGATCGCCGCCGCGATATCCTTCAACCTGCTCGCTCCCCTGTTTTTGTGACCCCCGAGCCCGTAACCCCAAGGAGACCTCCATGCGCACAATCATTCCCGTCGCTTTTCTGGCCCTGTCAATTTCTTCTCCTGCCGCCAATGCTGAGGAGCGGACCGTCACGCTCGACGTGAAGAACATGTATTGTGCCACCTGCCCTGTAACGGTGAAGGCGAGTCTTGCGGCAGTTTCCGGGGTTGCCCGTGTCGAGGTTTCCTACAGGGAGAAATCAGCGACAATCACCTTCGATGACGTCAAGGCGACCCCGGAAGCGCTCATCAAGGCGACGACCGAGGCCGGCTTCCCGTCGAGTATCCGAGGTTGAGGAGAGGCACCATGCAATTGCAGTCAACTCTGACATGTCCGAATTGCGGGCATGCTGAGACCGAGACGATGCCGACGGATGCGTGCCAATTCTTCTATCTTTGCAAACATTGTGGGCAGATGTTAAAGCCACAACAGGGGGATTGCTGCGTTTTCTGCTCCTATGGATCTGTGCCTTGCCCTCCAATTCAGGAGGCCGGAGGAGTTACAGAATGTTGCGGCAACCCGCCTACACAATGAGTAAGAACGACAAACTCACTCTCACAGTCATCGAAGCATCAATGGCGGACTGGATTTCAGTTTTTCTTGGTTCAGAATATCGTCTCGAAATGGACCTATGACCTGATCGAGGACCCGTGGCGCAAGGGCTGTGCGGCCTTCGCTAGCCGCCGGGAATCCGAGAAGCGTGGCGGATCGTCAAATCCCATCCCGGTTGCCGCCATCTGACACAGCACGGCACCCGAATGTTGCCGCATGCGGTCGTCAACATTAGGTTTTGTGCTAATGAGCACGGAGAGGTGCGCCCCATCCGGGGCGCATTTTTTGCAAAGTGGTATTGGTCTGAGCCGGGAGATCGTCGTGACGGGCAGCGGAGCAACAATCGGGGCGTTGAGCCGTGCCGTTGGCGTCAAGGTGCCGACCATCCGCTACTATGAGCAGATCGGGCTGATGTCCCATGCCGACCGAACCGAAGGGAATCAGCGGCGTTACACCGCTGCGGACCGGGATCGGTTGAGCTTCATCAAACATGCGCGGGATCTCGGATTCACGATCGATGATATCCGGGAGTTGTTGAATCTGTCGGATCGCCCCGACACTCCTTGCGACGCGGCCCATTCCATTGCGGCAAGGCAGGTTCTGGTTATCCAGCGCCGGATATCGCAGTTGCAGACCTTGCAGTCCGAACTTTCAAGAATTGCGGACAGTTGCCGCGGCGGGACTTCGATTTCCGACTGCCGTATCGTTCATGCTCTTTCTGACCACAGCCAGTGCGCTCATGATCACACGCATACCGACGATGCAATTGTTGGGCGGAGGGCTTGACCCTCTAGTCACTAGAGAAACTATCTGTCGCATGTGAACATGTAGGATGTGACAGATGCCGGATAAAATAGCAGGTCAGACACAGCAGGTAAGCACCTGGACAATCGGCGGTATGGACTGCGCGGGCTGTGCGGCAAAGATCACGAAGGCTGCCGAGCGCATCCCCGGAATTTCCGGGGTGAAGGTTTCGGTCATGGCCGAGACGCTGAGCGCGAAGGTTGCGGACGATCAGGCGGCGGCTGATGCACTCGAAAAGCAGGTGCGCGCGCTCGGCTACACCATTGAGCGCAAGTCCGGCGACAATCCGTTTGCCGCGACAGGTTCCCATGATGCGCACGCCTGCTGCAGCCATGACCACCACGATCATCATGGTCACGCAAAGAAGCACGACCATGGCGAGACGCAAAAATCTCCGGCGAAATCCGAAACGGCGTCGCATGGCCTGCCGGGTCATGTGCATGATGAGGATGAGGGCCGCGGGAGCTGGTATCAGTCCGCCAAGGGCCGGCTGGTCCTCGCCTCGGGGTTTCTGCTGGCAGCAGCCTGGGGCCTGAACTGGTTTGCGAGCGCAAGCGTTGGCTACTGGGCCTTTCTGGCGGCATGTCTCATCGGGGTTCTGCCGGTCGCAAAGCGGGCGATTTCTGCAGCCCTTGCCGGCATTCCCTTTACCATCGAAATGCTGATGACGATTGCTGTCATCGGCGCCCTGTTCATCGGCGCGGCCGAGGAAGCGGCGCTGGTCGTGTTTCTCTTTGCGGTTGGCGAGGTGCTGGAAGGCGTGGCCGCCAATCGGGCACGCGCCAGTATTCGTTCGCTGGCGGAACTTGTCCCGACGCGTGCGCTGGTCATCTCCGAGGATGGTTCCACGAGGGAAGCAGAAGCAGCGTCGCTGGAAATCGGGCAGATCGTTCTGGTCCGCCCCGGCGATCGTATTCCCGCCGATGGCGCAATTGTCGAGGGTGCCTCCAGCATCAATGAAGCACCTGTCACCGGCGAGTCGATGCCGAGCACCAAGAGCGCCGGGGAGGATGTTTTTGCCGGTTCGATCAACATCGATGCCGCCCTCAGGGTGCGCGTCTCGCGCGCTTCGGCAGACAACACGATTTCGCGGATCATCCGCCTTGTCGAGGAAGCGCAGGAAGCCAAGGCGCCGACCGAGCGCTTCATTGACCGGTTCAGCCGCATCTACATGCCGGCCATCGTGGGCATTGCAGCGCTGGTGGCGATCGTGCCGCCGCTGGCGTTCGGCGGTGAATGGTCGATCTGGATCTACAGGGCACTGGCGCTGCTGTTGATCGGCTGCCCTTGCGCGCTGGTGATATCCGTTCCGGCGTCCATCGCCTCGGCGCTTTCTGTCGGCGCCCGTCACGGCCTGCTGATGAAAGGCGGTGTCGTGATGGAGAACGCAGCCCGTATCCAATGGGTGACCTTCGACAAGACGGGGACACTGACGGCAGGCAAGCCGCGCGTGACGGATGTCGTGCCCTTCGACGTGACCGAAGAGAGGCTCGTTTCGATCGCGGCCGCAGTGGAAACGGGATCGAGCCACCCGCTTGCCGAGGCCATTCTTCAGTTTGCGAAAGATAAGGCCACCGCGGCGCTGCCGTCGAAGGACAGTCGCGCTGTTGTTGGCAAGGGTGTCGTGGCCGAAGTCGAGGGCATTTCGGCGCAGGTCGTCTCTCCCCGCCACGCCATTGAGCAGCAGATTCTGTCGCCAGCGCAGATCGAAGTGGCGCAAAACCTTGAAACTCAGGGCAAGACGGCTGTCGTGATCGTTCTGGGATCGCATGTCATCGGCATCATCGCCATGCGTGATGAGCCGCGCGACGATGCCAAGACCGCCGTTGCCGAACTGAAGGCCCTCGGTGTGCAATCCATCATGCTGACCGGCGACAATCAGCGGACCGGGGCGGCCATTGCCGGGGTGCTGGGCATGGATGTTCGCGCCGAGCTGATGCCGGACGACAAGGTGCGGGAAATCCGCCGCCTTGCCGAGAGCGAAAGCGTGATGATGGTGGGCGACGGCATCAACGATGCGCCGGCGCTCGCCGCCGCGACCGTTGGCGCCGCCATGGGCAGCGGCACGCAGGTGGCGCTGGAAACGGCCGATGCAGCCCTGTTGCGGAGCAATGTACGCGATGTGCCGCGCATGATCCGGCTCGCCCGCGCCGCGATGGAGAACATCAGGGCGAACATCACAATTTCGCTCGGCCTCAAGGCTGTGTTCCTCGTGACGTCGATCCTCGGCTACACGGGGCTCTGGGTCGCCATTCTGGCCGATACCGGTGCCACCGTCCTTGTCACGCTGAACGCACTGCGCCTGCTCAATTTTAATCCTGATGCGAACTCATAAGGTCAAATGGCGGTTGAAATCGCCATTTCTGACCACAGAAATTTGCCAGGGACAGGCGCGAGACAAGCATAGGACTGATCGCATGGGGCAGAAGGATACGATTCTTGAACGCGTTGCGCTGGGCAGCATAGGCATCAGCCTTGCTGTACTTGGTCTCAAAGTGACGGCCTGGCAGATGACGGGTTCAGTCGCACTGTACTCCGACGCCATGGAAAGCACGGTCAATGTCGCGGCTTCGATCGCGGCCCATTTCGCCATCAAGATCGGTTCGCGCCCGCCTGATCGCCGTCATCCCTACGGGCATACCAAGATTGAATATTTCTCGGCAGTATTCGTTGGCGTTTTGATCGTCCTTGCGGCGCTATCCATCGCACGTGAGGCGGTTCCAGCATTTTTTGCCCCCAAACCGCTCGAAGCTGCATCAACAGGACTGGCCATCAACGCTTTGGCTGGGGCGATCAACGGCATCTGGTGCTGGCTGATACTCAAGGTGGGTCGCGCTCAGGCTTCGCCAGCTTTGGTCGCAGACGGAAAGCACCTGCTCTCGGATGTGATCTCCTCGATGGGGGTGCTGCTTGGTGTCGTGCTTGCGGTGATGACAGGGTGGGCAGTGCTTGATCCATTGCTGGCTGCGGTTGTGGCAATCAACGTGCTGGTCTCCGGCTGGCATCTTATCCAGTCATCATTGGGCGCGCTGATGGATGAGGCTGTCGATGATCGCACATTGCTGTCCATCAACACTGCCATCGCCGCCGAGGATGAAGGGGCGCTGCAGGCCCATGACATCAAGACGAGGCGCGCCGGGCGCGCGACTTTCATCGAATTTCATCTTGTCGTGCCCGCCGATATGTCAGTCGGAGAGGCGCACGCGATTTGTGATCGGCTGGAGGTCAGCATTCACAAGATCATAAAAGGCGCTGCGGTTTCGATCCATGTCGAGCCGCCAGAGAAGGCCAAGCAGCATGGGGCGGTGTTGGTGGCGGCATGAGGCGGAATGCGTTTCAGATCGTGGCGGTGTGCGCCCTTGTCTTCCTTGTGGATCAGGCGACGAAGTGGCTGTTCTTGAACCTTGTCATGGTCCCGCCAAGGATCATTGGCATCACGTCGTTCTTCAGCCTGCGTCTTGGCTTCAATTCGGGCATCAGTTTTGGTCTGTTCAGCGACTTTTTCGAGAGCAATCCGCTGGTTCTGGCGGCGATCAAGCTCGTGGTCGCCGGGGGGCTGCTGATCTGGGCATTCCGTACATCCATGCGGCTTGAACGGCTGGGGCTCTCAATGATTGCCGGAGGTGCGCTCGGTAATATGCTGGACCGCTACCGGCAAGGCGCGGTGACCGATTTTCTCGACTTCTACTGGAACGGTTGGCACTACCCGACCTTTAACATGGCGGATGTGTTCATCACAATCGGCGCAGGGATGCTGATGCTCGCCAGCCTGCGGGGAACTGGCAAGCCAGGGACTACTTGAGAAGGGACTCAAGAATCTTGTCGAACTGTTCGACCGTCAATGCGCCGGCGTGCTTCTGGCCGTTGACAAAGAATGTCGGCGTCGAATTCACGCCAAGCTCCGACCCACGGGTGCGGGTCTTGTTGATGCCATCAAGCAGTTTCTGGTCACTGAGGCAGGCTTCAAAGCCGTCCTTGGTCATGCCGGCCTGTTTGACGGCGTTCAGCAATTCATCGGCAGGGTTCTTGGCATGCGCCCAGGATTCCTGCGAGCGATAGAGCAGATCCAGCATCGGATACCAGCGATCATCCCCGACACAGCGGGCCAGCATGAAGCCAGCCGTCGCAAGGTTGTCGAGCGGGAACTCACGCATGATGAACCGAATCTTGCCCGTATCGACGTATTTTTCCTTCAGCTTCGGCCAGGTCTCCGTGTGAAAATTCATGCAGTGATGACACGTCACCGATGCGTATTCGATGACTGTCACTTTGGCGTCCGCAGGGCCAAAGGACTTCTCCGGCAGCGGCCCCGGCTCCATCAGCTTCATGACAGATGCTTGCTGCGCCATCAGCGGTGTTGAAAGGGTCATTGACGCGACAGCAGCAAGGGCGGTCCGGCGGTCCAGCATCGGGAATCTCCATTTTTCAGACTGTCTAAAACCTCGAGTGGCTAGAGGTGCAAGTGATATCCAGATAACGGTTGATCCTCTAGTCGCTTGAGGTTCTAAGCTTGTCCGGCATGCAAAGGGAATATTCGGTCAGGTGATACGTCTTTCTACACTCAGGTTGGCAGCGGCTTTTGCGCTGTTTTCGATGATTTCGGGCTGCGTGATGCTCGAACGCGGCGACAATCGGCACTTGCAGCCGATTCCCGCTGCCTTGCTCTCGGAGATGTCCGCCAAGGGGATGTCGCCGGCTGATCCGATCATGATCCGCATTCACAAGAAGGAGAGCGAACTCGAACTGTGGAAGCGGGACAAAACCGGACAGTTCGCGTTGCTCAAGACCTATCCGATGTGCCGATGGTCAGGACAGCTGGGCCCCAAAAAGCGGGAGGGCGACCGACAAGCGCCTGAGGGGTTCTATGCGGTCAATGCCAGCCAGTTGAACCCCAGATCCCAGTTCTACCTTTCCTTCAATCTCGGCTTCCCGAATGCGCTGGAGGCGAGCCAGGGCTATACCGGTAGCGCGTTGATGGTTCACGGCGCCTGCACGTCGGCGGGCTGTTTTGCCATGACCGATCAGGGCATCCGCGAGATTTATTCGGTCGCGCGGGATGCGCTCGCTGGCGGGCAAGCCTCGTTCCAGGTGCAGGCGCTGCCCTTCCGAATGACCACCGAGAACATGGCGCGCCATAGGGAAAGTCCGCACACTGCATTCTGGAAGAATCTGAAAGAAGGCGTCGATCAATTCGAGGCGACCAGACAGCCGCCACGGGTTGCGGCATGTGAGAACCGCTACGTGTTCAACGCAAAGGACGGGGCATCCCTTATACCCGGCAAAGCCTGCGGCAAGGTCGAACCCGATCCTGATATTGCGCCACTCGTCGCGCAATATCAGGCATCACAGGCGGCGAAGTTCGTTGCGTCCGGTTCCAGCATCGCCAGCACGAGCTACCGGCTTGCCGATGGCGGAATGCACCCGTCTTTCCGCAGAGTTCTGAAATCGGTCGGGCCGCAGGGCCTTCAGGTGGCGACCTCAGGCGACGTCGAGATCAGCCGGCCTGATGCCGCTCTGGCCGATCTCTATGAAGAAGACCGGTAGGCGTCTCATCATGCTGGATGCATCTAGCCTGCTCAGGATCGTCAGAAACATCGCCTGGGTCGGCGTCGCGGTGGTAGTAGCAGCGTTTGGTGTCGGTTATTGGAAGGCCAATCAGCCGCACTCGGACAACGCACCGGCGGGTGTCAGCCAGCTTGTGGGCGGCCCCTTCGAGTTGACTGACAACAAGGGCCGGAAAATCACCGAGAAGGACTTTCTCGGGCGCTCCCTAGTAGTGTTCTTTGGTTTTACCCATTGCCCGGACGTTTGCCCGACTACGCTCTTTGAAGCCACGACATGGCTTAAGGTTCTCGGGCCCGATGCTGACCGTTTGCAGGTTCTGTTTGTCTCTGTCGATCCGGGTCGGGATACACCTGAATTGCTGGATACATACCTGCAGGCGTTCGACCCCAGGATCAGGGCTGCCACCGGTACGAAAGCCCAGATCGATGCCATGGTGCAGGCATATAAGGCGACATACCGATTTGTGCCGACAAGCGCGGGGAACTACACCGTCGACCATACCGCACTCATGTTCATGCTGGATGGCAAGGGGCGCTTTGTCGGGACCATCGACTATCATGAAAAGCAGGACATCGCGCTTCAGAAGCTGGGTAATTTACTCAAAAGGCGATAATTAGTGCTAAAATTGAACTATCTTCTCGACCTCCAGTGGTCTCCCATTCGCCACGAGCATGATCGACGTCTTCCGCGCCATCCGCATCAGCTCCTCCGGCCTTTTGAGCGGCACACCGATCTTCGTCACTGAGACGCGTGCTGATTGTGTGATCCCGGTGCCTATGACCTTGGTGCGGTTGTCGGTTGTGTAGTTGCCGAGCGCTTCGGAGACATACTCCGCTGTCGCGTTATCGTTGATCGCGACGAATAGCTTCAGCGCGGCACCGGCCACCAGTGTCTCCCGTGTCGCCTTGCCATAGAGTTCGTCGAGTTGCGACAGGTTCTGGAGGATGATCGCCATGCGGAAGCCATAGCCGGCTGAGACCGCGATCTTCGACGCCAATGACGTCATCTTCCCAAGGGCGAAGAACTCGTCGAGCATGAGGAGCACCCTGTGCGGCTCATCCCGCCCCGGAAAATTCCGCATCAGGAGATCGTGGATCTGCTGGAAGAGGATGCGGACGAGGGGCCGGTAGCTCTCGAGATCGGCAAGTGGCGTGCCGATGAAGATCGCCATGGGCTTTTTGCGTAGCAGGCGGATGTCGAAATCGCTCCCTGACGTCGCCTGCGTGATCAGTTCCGAGGACCAGGGCGCCAGTGCGTTGGCGACATTGAACATGACCGATCCGCGGGTTCGGTCGGGGATCGCGATGAACTGGTTGAAATCATCCAAGACCCACTGCGGCAGATCAGCCTTCTCCGTCTCGATAATGGCCTTGAGCACATCGGCCATGTCCTGCCCGGTGGAGATCAGGTTCACGGCGGAGCGGATGTTGCGCTGATCAGCACACAACTCGCTGGTCAGGACGTAACCGAGGAGCGCTGCGATGATTTTTCGTGCTGCGAGGCTCCACTCATTCTCATTGCCGGTGATCGCCAGGAACCCGGCGATGTTCTGGCAATCTGTCGCCATCTCTGGTCCGGTGCGGACGAAGTCGAGCGGATTGTAGCGATGGGTTTTCATGGACCCCGGCGCGAAGACGAAGACGTTATGGCCCATTTTCTGGCGCGCCGGACCAAAGGCATTGTGGTTTTCCATCTTGATGTCGAGAACCACGATGGAGCCCTTCCACGCGAGGCCATTGGGGATGACGAAGGACACGCCTTTGCCAGAGCGCGTTGGTCCGACCACGAGGATATGCGCCGGATCGTTCGACCGCAGAGTGTGCCCGCCGAGCTTGCCGAGGATGAGGCCATCTTTGGCGAGCAGGCCTGATTTCTCGGCATCGCGGATTGTGCCGAAGCGCGCATCGCCATGCAGGGTTGAGCGCCTGGTCAGAAACAAAAACAGCGCAAGGCCGGCGACAAGGGCGAGGACCACGCCGGTGGCGAGCGCGGCATTCTCGAGGACCCGGCCGCGATATCTTGGGTCGGTTCCAAAGACGTAGGCGTGGCGATAAGCTGATGGAAACCCCTTTTGCATCGACACCGGCGGAATATTGGCCATGTCCCATGCCGGGTTCTCGGTGGTGACCTTGACTAAGAGATCCCATTTCTTGGTGCGATCCGTGATCCCCGAACGGTAGCCGGTGATGACGGCATAGGGGATCGTCCAGACCAGCGCGAAGCAGACGAGGCTGAAGACCGCGATGAAGATATTCCCGAGGAAGCCGCGCATGGATCAGCGCCGAGTTGGCGGCGTGCCAGAGCCGTTGGCCGCCCGGTCCTGCCCTGCCCCGGATTGCTCGGCAGTGCCCTTGGCCAACCCCGCAGCGGCTTCACCCCCCCTTGCTCCGCGTGCCTCGATTTTGCGTGGCGTTGTTGCCCGCTCTTTCCGCCACTCCGCCATTTTCGAGAAGTAGATTTCTGACGTCCCGCGCCAGCCCCCGATCTTTTTCTGCTGGATGACGATGGGAAGGACGGCGCGGATGTACGCCAAGATCTCGTCTTTCCTCAGGCCCAGGCCGGATTGCATGACCATCAGGGCGAGTTGCTCGAAGGCCCCGCCAGGGTTGTCGGCATGAACCGTGGTGATCGAGCCGGGATGGCCGGTGTTGATGGCGCGCAGAAACGAATACGCCTCGGCCCCACGGATCTCGCCGAGGAAGATGCGGTCGGGCCTGAGGCGGAGGGATGCCTGCAACAGGCTGTCGACGGTCACCCTGGCCTGACCCTGATCGCCCTTGGATGCCACGAGAGGGAGGTAGTTGGCCTGGATGGGCCTTAGTTCCCGCGTATCCTCGATCGAGAGAATGCGCTCGTCTTCAGGGACTTCCTTGAGGATGGCATTGAGGAAGGTCGTCTTGCCGGAGGACGTCCCGCCCGAAACGAGCATGGAGATCCGGCTTTTGACCGCGAGGCGGATGAACGCTTCGATCTCTCCGGCGTCGAGCAGTGAGCACAGATCGCGCTCGACATCCGAGAGTATTCCCTCCCCGCTGCTGGCGACCGCATCGAAGGAGCCCATGGCGCGATAATCGTCGAGGCGCATCTCCTTGATCACTTGTTTGCGGATGGCGAAGGCCCCGCCCTCGGTCGTCGCTGGTGGCAGCACGCCCTGGAAGCGCTCGCCGGTGGCGAGCGCCGCTGATAGTAGCGGATGCTCCTCATTGATGGATTGTCCTGAATGTCCTGCGACACGCTCGGCGATGTGGCGGAGCGCGGATTGCGTGAGGCCGGGCAGAACATGCCTTTGCATCGCGGCCTCGCCGAAGACTTCAACCCAGATCTCACCGGGGCGGTTGGCGCAGATCTCGACCACTCCTGGATCATTAAGCCAGGGCCGAAGGGGATGCAGGGCTGTTTCGAGGAAGACGGTCTCGGGCGCTGATCTCCGCGCCTTCGCCATCATTTCGTGATCTTTCCGCTGGGGGGCGGTGTAGCTGCTGGCGGCGGTGGGATGTAAACTGGCCGTGGCCGACGCATTTCCTCCTTGATGTCGCGAAGCGCCTCTCGCACTGGGTCGGCGTAGAAAAGCGAGAAGTCGAGATCCCGCCTTACGAAGACGATCACCCTTGCGCCCTGCTCCAGATGGATTGTGGGCGGGATATTGATCGAATTCTTGAGTGCCTCATTGGCGAGGTTCGTCAGGGTCTGGGCGGTTTGCGTCGCGCCGATCTGTCTCGCCTGCCCCAGAGTCGAGTTTCCTTGAATGGTGATGGTCTGGCCAGTAGCAGGGTCAGTGTAGCTCTGGCCTTGGCTCTGCTGGTTTGATTGTCCCAAACCGCCGATGAACTGGGCCACGCCGCCAACGATGGAGAGCAGAATGGCTGATCCGAAGCGCTCGGCATAATGGTTGTCGACCTGACCGGCATTCCCCGCGCGGCCCAAACTATCGGTGCCGATGGATGCGAGCTGCACCGAGACGCCGTCCGCCCGCAGCAATCTGGTCCAGACGATGAACACCCGGGTCTGTCCCTGGGCGATGCCGGATTTGTATTCCCCGACAAGGCGCGACCCTGCGGGGATGAGAACCCTCCGGCCGTCGAAGGACCAGACATCCTCGGTGGTGATTGCCCTGACCATGCCGGGGAGATCGGATTGCAGCGCGGTCTCGAGGACGCCGCGGATCAGGGTGCCCTGCGCAATCAGCGCATCGATGCGGTTGTTCTTTGTCGCCACAGATGTCTCGACGCCGGCCGAACCCGCGCTCGCCAGGAAGCGACGGTTTGGATCCTCCTCGCGCTCGACTGTGCCGGGACGCGCGGCCTCCCCTGCTCCTGATGAACGCGCTGCGCCCATATTGGCGTCGGCATTGTCCGCCACGACCTGCGGCGCCCGGAGGCGCTCCCATTTACGGCGCTCCTCCTCGGCCAGGCGCTGGCGCTCAAGTTCTGCCAGTCGCCGTTCCTCGGCATCGTCATTCGGGTTGAAGGGCTGCCGATCCGCAATCGGTGGCGTCACCGGCATCACGGGTGCTGGCGCCGGGGGAGGCGTGGGATCTGCTGGCGGGATATACATCCGGCCCTGATCGGTCTGCGCCCTCGGAAACTCGAGATCGGGCGCCGGGAACTGCGTTGTCCTGAACTCTTCCCTGTCCGGATTGGTCATGGGCCCCGCGGGTTTGGCGAGGCCAGCCCAGATCATCCAGCCCGCAACGCCCAGAGCGCCGAGGGGCGCGCCGACTTTCAAGACACGGCCGAAGGTGGTTTCGGGCCTCGCGACAGCGGTTGCTGCGGCATGGTCGAGTTCAAGGTTACGATAGGTCGATGGATCCGGCATTGATGTGCTCTCTAAAAGTGCGCGGGTCAGAAAATGCCGGTTCAGGATTTGCCCTGGTCAAAGCCGATGCGCTGCGGTGCAGCGACGGGCACGGTCGAGCCATCATCCGCGACAACCCTCAGGTTGAAGAGGCATGTGGCGTCGTCCCCGTTCCGGAGCGTCCATTGCGGCGCCACCTTGTCGACCACGAGATAGGGGCCCTCCCGCCTTGAGTTCACGAGGCTCTCGTTCCTGTCCTTGTCGACGATGAAGAGGGCGGGGGTTTCGCCCGTCTCGGCGAAGCGGAACCAGGTCTTGACGCCATCATCGAAAACCTCGAGCGGCTTGACCTGATCCGATCCCTTGATTGCGTAATCCCTGCTGGCATTGGCGAGGTTGAAGTTCCGCGCGTTCGGGTACTTTGCGCGCTCCTTCGCCTGGCTCATCAACCTCGCGTCGAGATCATCCTCGGGATAGCGGAAGCGGATCTTGAAGATCTGGGCGCGTGCGCTCCTGAAGCCGGATCGCAGGACGAAGGCGTAGAGCCGCTTGTTGGTCACGACATTGAGGTTGGAAAAGGCGTCCTTCTCCACGGGTTTGAGGAAGATGATGTTCCCCTTCCGGTTGGGCTCGACCTTCCACGCCACGGAATCTCCGAGAGCCAAGGTTTCGATCTTCTCGTCTTCGCCCAGGATGATCATGGTCGATACGCCGTAGCTGCCGTCGACGGCGACGACATTGTCCTTCTGGTAGAGAACATCCCTAACCCTCGGATCGAGCGCGCCTGCCCTCGGGGCGGATTCTGCGAAGGCAGGTGTTGCCGCAGAGAGTGAAAGGATGAAGAGAACGACGCGCATCACGGTTTCCCCTGCCCTGCGGTGGCAGTCTCCTGATCCCGGCGGTATTCCGTGACCTGGAACCCGAGGGGGTTCTCGAAGCGATACTCGTTCTTCATCGGGGTCGAGGTGTAGCGGAAGCGGATGAGAGAGACCCAATGACGGACCACCGTATTGGTCTGGCTCTTTTCCTCCGTCGAGAAGCGGACGAGGGCGGTGCGGTTGTTCGGGAACGTCACGGATTTGATGGTTGTGGCGACCACCGTGTTCATGCCGAGAACCTTGATCGGGTTTTTGGGGTTTGCCGGCGAGAAGATCTCGGTGAGTTCGCGGGAGGCGTCACCCGTGCCGAGGAGCTGGGCGACATCGAAATTGTCCTTCAGCGCCTTGGGGTCATAGGTCTCGCGCGCTTTCACATAGCGCACGACATTGAAGGTCGTGACCGCCTCGTCCTGCGTCAGAACGCCCTCGGCCATCGGGCGCTTCACTTCGACAAAGCCCGTCGTTTTATCCACGACGACCATATAGGGCTCGTAGGATTTCAGCGGCACCAGCATCGCGAGGGTGGCGAGAGCGAGCAGCGCAAGAACCGTCATCACGGATGCGATGATCCAGGCGATGGCCCGCGAGTTGCGGTTGCGCCTTGCGATATCGGCTTCCCAGCTCTGTCCCTCAGTGAAGTATCGGGAATCGTTTCTGGTCGGCGGTGTTGCCGCCGGTGTGGCAATCGACATGTCTTGGGCTCAATATCTGGGAAGTGTCAGTTCTGCTGGCGCAGCTGATTGGCGAGGCGGGAGTACTCGGAACTCGGACGCTGGTCGGAGGTGGAAGCGCCGGCAAGGCTCAGGGATGCACGATGCTGGGACATCCGGTTCATCCGGTTGACGGCGCGTCTCTCACTGAAGGAGAGCATCGATGTGCCGGGCATGCGGGCGGAGGAGAGCATCTGCCCGAGGCGTGGGGCCGACATCGGAATGCCGCCGGCGATGGAGGCCGCGACGGCATTGAGCTGATGCAGGAGCAGGGTGCCGATGATCGCGATCAGGATGACCGGCGCGATATCGGCAAAGGTCGTGGTGAAGCCGTTGTTGGCGAGATTGAGCTTGTCAAAGAACTGCTGCGTCAATCCGACATAGAAGGCGATGAAGGCGTAGACGAGGACCTGGACGAGAAAATACTGGATCAATGTCGCGAGCCACCCCGAGAAATACCGCGATGACACCCCGAAAAGAAGGAGCAGGATGAAGATCGGGGCGAGACCAAGGAGCAGCCACATGAACACCTTGGAGAGGATGATCAGGAAGAGCCCGAAGCCGATGAGGATCGCCATGGCGATCAGGAGAATGCCGGCGATGAAGTAGGGACCGGGGTTGGTGATGCCGGCGTTCCTCACAAAGGCGGAAACGGCATTGCCCGTGGTGTCCCAGAGGTTCTGCAATGCGGTTTGCACCGCACTGACCGAGGTCAGGTTCACAGATGTGCCGGTGGCGTTGGCGGTTCGGACAGCGTTCAGCAGCGAGTTGCCGATCGCGACGGGTCCCTCGTTCATCGCGGTATAGACGAGGCTCTGGAACTCGCCCCATTGGGTCGCGAGGGTATAGATCAGGAAGGCGCGAAAGAGCCGGAAGGCATGGTCGGAGGGACCACCCGTGGTCGTGCCCTGCCAGATCCCGATCCCCCATGATATGACATAGAGGCTGAGTATCAGGGCGCCGACAGAGGTCGCGCCGCCGTCATTGAGGGACTGCGCCAGCGCCTGATACGCCTGCTGCACGTAGGTCGTGCCGGCGCGATCGACATTCGCCAGGAGATCGGTGACGAGGGCCATGGATCAATCCTGCCCCAGACGGCGCAAGGGGCCACAAGGGCCGGTATCAGCCATGAGCGCCAACAGGCCTTCCGGCAACAGGGATGCCAGAACAATGGCCATGACAGCGGCAGTTTTGCCCTCATTGAGATCGCAGGGCGCCTTCAGCGGCTTGTGCGAACAGGAGGAGAGAACAAATGCAGCGATAAGAATAGCGGAAACGCGCCGCATGATTATTGTCCAAACGGGCGGTAGGTCATGGCGCTGGCTGCCGCCGAGGCCGCAGCGATCCGGTCGAGATTGGCCTGGTTGGCGGCGGTCACCGCATTGTTCACGACACCAGTGAGTTCGTTGATGGTCTGCCCGGTCTGAATCTGTATCTGCGAGTTCTGGTCAACGCTGCCCTTGAGATCGGGGGATGAGCCGATCTGCTGTCCCCCCGACATGAAGGCGGAGGACCGCGACTGCACCGCGCCCTGCGTCGCCGAAACGAGACCGGTGAGGGTCGCCGCGACATTGACCGAGTTCTGATAGGCCTGATCAGTCGGGCGTGACGTGCCGTTGATGAGGCCGGTGATCGACTTGACGAGCTGGAGGCCGTTGATCAGGCTCGAGACAATGCCCTGCGCGTTGCCGCCGAGGCCCGTGAAGGTGAGTTGTCCGCCTGAGATGACGGAGCCAAGGTTCGGGGCAGAGCCCATCGAGAAGCCGCTCCCCAAGGCCATCTGCGCCAGTGACCCCTGTGCCTGCGCGGACCTGTCGCCGGTGATCGCGGCAAGGGTGCGCGCCGTATTGGTCAGGATCTCGCGATCCGTCGTCAGGATTACTTGCGTGTTGACCGCGATCTCCTGAGCCTTGGCGAGGTTCGCCGCGTCATTCACAGGGACCTGCGCAAGGGCGGAGCCTGCGGAGAAGGCAAGAGCCAGAATGCCAGGGATTGAGGACTTCATATGGCTCTCCTTCAGCGTGTCGATGTTTGTGCGGCGCGCGCCGCTGCTGTCAGGGCGTCGATCTGCGAGGTGATCGATCCCGTCGTGGTCTCAACCGCACCCTGCTGCAGGGCGTACGTCTCTTGAACGCGGGCGAGATAGGTCAGGACATTGCCATTGGCGTCGACGTATCGGCGGATGACGCAGGAGCCGTCAGTGACCGTTGCAGCACATCCCGGCGGACGGCAGGGATCCACCGCTGTCCCTGTGCCGGTATAGCCCGCAGGACAGGTCGCGGGCGCCGGCGCCGGAGGCGTCAACGGATTGACCGCCCCTGCCCCCTGACTCATGTCGGATTGGTTCGCGAGGTTCAGGGCATTGAGCGCCTGGACCCAAAGGTTCATGGCGTTCATCGTCTGGTTCCAGGTCATGCCGTTCTGGACGCGGATCGAGGAGTTTTCGTCGAGCGCCTGCATCACGGTGCCGGCACGTCCGGTTTCGCCGGACCGCGCGCGATAGGCATCACCGGTGGCGGTAACCCCGCTTTGCGAGGCATCGACACCGGCAACTGTCCTGCCCGCAGTCGCGCCCAGGGTCTGTTCATTCAGGGTGCCGCCCATTGCACCCTGTTGCGGCTGCGCGGGAAGATCAGGACCATAGGGCCTGACGGCATTGCTGCCCGTCGCGGCATTGGGTTCAGTGGCAGGGTTCTGGACCGAACCTTTCTTGCCCGTGGTCACAGCGCATTTGACCCCAGCGCGCTTCTGGTTCTGCTGGGTCAGCACGGACTTCATCTCGAGCGTTGTCCCGCTTGTCACCGATTTCCGCTCAAGCTGCGCCGCATCATTGACCGGCACGGCTGATATGGCGGGAACGCTCTGGAACAGCCCAGTGATCAGGATGAGAAGTGCTGTTGGTCGGGAAAGCCTGATCATGCCGTTGCCCCCCGGAAGATCGGCAGCCAGTCCTTGGGGTCGGGACCGACGGCCTCAATCAGCAGTTCGAGTTCCGCCACGGTCTCGGTCCGCCCCGAGAGCACCTTGATGAGATCGGGCATGCCAGCGAGGTTGAGTTTGGCGATGACGCTGTCCTGCCCGTGCTTGATCAGGAAGGAGCGCTGTTCCGGTACGGAGGTCCGGATCCATTCGACCTCGCGCGCCGAGAGCCGGAACGCCTTGCGGTAGCTCTCATCATCCGCCTTCGGGTTCGGAAAGAAGATGTTGGTCGCGGTCTGTTCGATCAGGGTGTTGGCGGATTTCGAGCGGACAATATCGGCGGCGGACTGCGTGCCGAAGCCGATGATGCCGTTCTGCTTGCGGATGGTCTTGAGCTTGTCCTTGATAAAGCCGGCGAAGACCTCATCGTCGAGTAGCCGCCAGCCCTCGTCGAGGAAGATCATGACGGGATCGCCGGTCAGAAGCTCATCCGTCCGGTGGAAGATATACATCAGCGCGGCAGTGCGAATGACCGGGTCTTCAAGAACCCTGGTCATGTCAAAGCCGTAGATAGAGGACAGCGAGAAGGTGTCCGTGGGGTTGTTAAAGAGCCAGCCCCGCTGCTCCGGCCGGATCCATGTTTCAAGACGTGCCAGAAGATCGCCTTCCCCCGCACGCAATCGACCGCGCAGGAGCGTGGCGAAAGCCGGCAGGTTCCGCCCCTCTGGTGGTCCGGTCAGCACCGCTTGCACCGCGTTGCGAATGACTTGCTCTTCTGACGCCGGCATTTCGGTACCGTCGGTCCGCCGGAGCATGAAGGCAAAGAGCTGGAACAGGAACTCGCGGGATTCCCCCGTATTGGGGAGGAACAGCGGATTGAAGCCGGTGGGTTCACCCGGAGACAGCACTTCATATTGTCCGCCTATGGCGCGGATGAAAATCTCTGCGCCCCGGTCCTTGTCGACGAAGAGGAGTTTTGGCCGGGGTTGGATCCGCTGCGCCTGGGCCGAGATGAAGGAGAGGAAGACCGTCTTGCCCGACCCCGAGGGACCGACCACGGTGAAGTTGCCGAGATCGCGGATATGCGTGTTGAAATAATATGCTGTTTGAGACGTCGTCTCGAATATCGAGATCGCCGGACCCCAGTGGTTCCCGGAAGCGCTCCCCGAGGGGTAGTTATGGAGGGACGCAAAGCCCGCAAAGTTCTTCGAGGAGATCGTGGATTTCCGGGCGATATAGGGGAAGTTCCCCGGCAATTGCGCCCAGAACGCGGGTTCCGCATTGAGGTCTTCCCGGACCCAGATCACCGAGCGATCGGTGAGGGCCGATCCCGTCGCCGTCACCGCCGCATTGACCTCTGCCAGGGTCTTTCCAAGGCACATCAGGGTGAAGTGATGCTCACCGTAAATCGCTTCTGACGCCAGCAGTTCGTCGCGCGCGACGTTGAGATGCTCGGCGACGATGGAATCGGCCTCATCCGACATATCGACCTGGCGCGCGACGCGGTCGATGCGGGACGCTGCTTCGGGCCGGTCGATGATCGCAAAGCTCTGGGTCAGGATGAACTCGTGCGGCACCTTGAGGAGGAGATCGAGGGACCCCGGACCAGTGAGGGCAGGGTATTCCCGGATCGAGATCATAGCGCCGTAGCGGGTCTCGGTCTCGGAGGCCCCGCGGATCTCGATCGAGTTCTTGCCGAAGAACAGGCGCTTCATCGCCATGGCTTCGTTGAGCGGCATGCGCGGGAGATGCATCGGCCGGGGAACCGCGCCGTTGACGAGCTGGTTGAGGAACGCCAGGGGTTCGGAATGCCAGATGCCGTCCTGTTCCTTCACGCTCAATGAGCGCGCGCCATAAGCCCCGAGGTTTTCCCGAATTGCGGTGACGACATCGGAGAGTTCGGTGAGGGCCTCTGCTTCCTCCGCGCGCTCCCCCGCCTCGTTCCGCTTGCCCATCAGCTTCTGCATCAGGGTCTCGAACGTCCCGGCGCCACCCTGCAAAGGGCGGCGAAGAACCGAGAGGTAGATGTCGTTGACGAACATCCGCCGCTTGCCGAGGGCTTGCGCGTAGCGCTCGTCGAGTTCGGCGCAGAACGGATTGTCGAAACTTGAGGGGATGCTGGGCTCGACCTCGCGTCGGATGATGTGCTGGTAGAGCGCGAAGCGGGAGTTGCCGAGCATGCGGACGAGATCGTTGCGCGCCATCATCCGGGCGTTGATCTCGGACATATCGGCTGTTTCGAAACAGTAGCCCTCGAGCTTCAGGGTCGAGACGAGGAGCCCGTTGGCTGTCTTGATCGTGATGTCGTCGACGTGCCGGGTATAGGGGATGTGCGAGGACACAGGCCGCTCGCGCCGCGCCACAGCGCCAAAGGTCATCTCGTCGAGAAGCGCCCGCGAAACCATTGTATCCTCACACCCCGTAGCTGTCCGCGCCCCAGAAGGAGCGCGAGCGCGGTGGGCACTGCGAGGCCGAGATGAACAGGATCTCGAAGATCCGCTCGTCACTCAGGGTCATCACGAAGCCGAAGAGATGGAGGGGAATGGCGGTGAGCAGAAAGCCAAGGTTGTGGCTCGCCAGGAAAATCACCGAGGTCACGACCCCGTTGAACATGAAATACATGTAGGGAACGCCCATGAGGGTCGGCGCGCGCGTCAAGGCGCGTACCAGCGGCACGATCAGGGGCTGTTCGAGGTCGGAACTCATTTGCCGACCGCGGACTGGAAGAACTGAACGATCTGCGCCGAGCCGAAGACAAGGACGATGCCGAAGATCACGGAACCCGCGATGCCCCAGGTCAGACGTCCGCTCCACGCAAGGAACCCGCAGGCGATGACGGCAAGGATGGCGAGAGAGGTCGCGATCGGCCCGGTGAGCGCGGTCACAAGCGTCTGCAGAGTCGATTGCACCGGGGCCAGCGTACCCTGCGCCATGGCGTCAGCCGTCAGGATGGCGAAGGCGAGGCCGGAGAGAACAATGCGGTTGAGCGCGGCCGAATGCGGCGCTTGATTATTCACGGTCATGACAAACTACTCGATGTTGAGAACGAAGCCTGAGGCCCAGCGGGGATCGCCGGCGGCTTTGGATGGAGAAGGAGGAACCGAGGGGCGCGGCGCCGGTTCTGCCCCGGCGATACGGTGGGCCGGAACAGAGGGGCGACGGTTCTGTTGAGGGGCAGGGCCGCCCGCGAGTTTGTTCATCACCTCGGCGACAAACCTGAGGGTGTCCGGTGAAGTCGGAATACCGCCGGTGCCAAGGATCGCTTCCTCGCCCGCGTGATAGGCCCCGAGAAGGTGCATCCGGTCGGAATAGCGCGTGCCCAGATCCTTGAGGCGGCGGATGCCGGCGCGAAGGGTGACAGCGGGGAGGCAATCCGCATTCCCCTCGGGAAGACCTGACGTCAGCCGCGCCACGCTGGAGGTGGACGCCCCTGCACCCGCCCGCAGCTCGATCCGGAGGATGGCGGCGACGAGATCGCCAGGAACGCCCTCGTCCCCGGCGATTTGCTCGCCGAGCTTGCGGAATTCGGCGGGTTTCAGATCCTGCATTACATTGCAGAGACGTGGGGACGTGGTCCCAATCGACCCTGTGATGTCATCCATCCGTTCGACAGGGAGCGCCTGCACCCGGCCATCCGCAGCGACATAGGCCGTGGCGACGGGGACATCGGAGCGCATTTGGGAACGCGGCAGGCGTGCATCGTTCTTGACGACCCGCTGATCCCCTCCCGCTCTCGTCTGCGCCATGGCCATATCCACACCTGCGATCAGCATGGCGAACGCCATGCCCAGTAAAACCCCACGAATCACGACGCCCTCCGAATTTCTTGCGGCGTCGCTGTTGAAAGACATGTGCAATAAACAATATATTAAAGTCAATCGCTCATCGCAGCATTTGTTGTCACCTCTCCGGAACTCCTGGCCATGGTTAAATGTAAGCCTGCTCTCGCTGTCGCCCTGATGATGCTCGCAGGGGGCACTGGAACCGCTCGCGCGCAGGACGCGTCCTTCGGCTGCAAGGCCCTGCTCTGCGCCGCTGCGACCAACCCGTCCTGGTCGGGCATCCCCTATTGCGTGCCGGTGATGACGCAGCTCTTCCGGATGCTCCGGCGTGGCGGTGGTTGGCCGACCTGCCCGGAAGGCAATGCCGGCGGTCTCGGCTACGAGCCTTACATGCCCTGCTCCACCGGGCAGGTCGCCTATGGTCAGATCCTGACCGGCGACAATGGCGGGACATCGCTCCAGCCCGATCCGAACGGCGGCTACTGCGTGGATCCCGAGAGGTATGCGCGGATGTGTTCTGGCCAGGACAATCAGGCCGGATGTGATCCGAGCTATCAGCCGACGCTCCGGGTTCAGCGGGCAGAACCGCATTTTGTGGACATCACCACGGGTGGGTCAACGAGCCGGTTTTATTTCTCTCTGCAGGGATACTGAGCCTTGAAATGCCCGAAATGTGCCCTTCTAGGGCTTCTGGGGTTGTTATCGGCAACCTCCGTCATGGCGCAGCAACGCCAATGGGCGCCCATCGCGCCGAGGACTATGTTCGAGAGTGGGGAGAGCTGGAATACCAATGGCAAGCGCTTCCGTCTCTATGGCGTCAGGGCCTGCGATCGTGGCCGAAGCTTCATCAACGCTACAGGTGCCAAACACGATTGCGGTGAGGCAAGCCTCGCCATGCTGGTCTCGTTGATCCGCGACCTCAACCCGGTTTGCACTGAGGTAGCGAAGGATGAGAAGGCCGGCGTCACCCATGTCATTTGCCTTGCTCTTCCGGATCGCGGTGCGGGCAAGGGATCGCGGATCGATCTTGGAACAGCGCTGATTTCCAGCGGGTTTGGATTTGCAGCCAGAGACGTTTCAGGGCAACCTGTGCATCGGGAATATTTCGTCGCCGAGGAGGTTGCCAAGCGGAACAGGGCTGGTCTATGGGCATATCGCCTGAACTGATAATCAGCGCCTTTTCTCAGCGCTTGTAGAGCATTCTTGCCACGTTAATCATATCAAAAAGTGCAATATATCAGATATTGCACTGCAATAACGACTCAGAGACAGAGCGCGCTCCGATACAATCAGGAGATATTGCGACCCATGTTGGACACGAAATTAATTGCCGAAAATACGCCCCGTAGCCCTATGCCGGCGATGATCGACCTTCTGAAAGGTGCGCCTGACACCGAGAATGTCCGGGTGCTTATCGTGCGCCGTCTCGCAACAGCCGTTCACGCCGGCGATAGCGAAGAGGTCTTCTATTGGGCCATCATCCACCACGGTGTTTTTGGCGGTAAAGTCGACGGCCAGGTGCATCTGGAGCTGCTGAACGCCATGAAAGCGGCCAGCGGAGGGGGGCATTGAGGAGGAGGCAAGGTGCATTTTCTCTGATGGGCACCCTTCAGAGAACAATATATCAAATCGATATCGCCTTGTAGGATTTGCCTCCCGGTGTCATTCTCAGTGCAAATTGCACGTATGATTGGATGACACCTGATGGCCCCCAAACCCGGGCGAACCAGAACGGTCGACAAGACCCTCGCTGCCTTGCTCGCGATCCGAATCGAGCAGTTGGCCCAGGAGCATGGCGACCTCGCCTCCTTTCTCAAGAAGGCGGGTATTGCTGCTGGCACCTACTACATTTTGATCCGCGGCGATGGCAATCCGACGCTCGATACGATCGAGATGATCGCCAAGGGCTTGGGGATCTCGGTCTGGGAACTCATCGGTCTTGACGACACACTCGTCAAATATGCGCTTTCGACGAAATCGATCGATCTCGAGGCCATCAAGGCTTCGAATAAGGCCCGTGCCGAAGCCATGGGCACCCTCGACATGCAGCGCGCAGGCGCCAGAACTCAGACAGGCGGTGAATCGACACTGGCCGCGCCTATGCTCCCTGCCACTGATGGGTAGTTCTCCACCTTTCTGCCTACCGTTCCCAGTTCAGAGCGGCGATCCTTGGGTCATTGGCAAAAGCGTCGCGCTGGAATTCGATCGCCGCTCGCGGGAATTCGCACAATCCTTGCACTCCGGAGGAACTCAGGGGTGATGTCCCGGTGCGTGGTGTAGCTTCTGATCACCACGGACCTGCCGACGGAG
>ERZ1645187.917-NODE-917-length-28193-cov-7.134267_pt1 | contig 28193 bp, 26 predicted proteins | sample MGYA00575352_ERZ1645187 | MGnify/ENA primary metagenome ERZ1645187 (study PRJEB40837, sample SAMN11349314) | freshwater sediment metagenome | isolation source: river sediment | host: Sediment | place: India: Wazaribad , New Delhi | collected 2017-02-21 ...
TTATTCTCAAAGAAGATAAGCTTGAGATTAATTTCTCCGTCTTTTTTATAGATGTTTCTCATTCCGAAAACGGAACCGTCGTTCTTGTATTCTGTCAGAATCCAGTCTGCGAGTTCCGGAAACGAAAGTCCGCGCATATATTCGCTCATAGTTTCTCCTGTTTTCTATAGGTGTTATACGTAAATTGCAGCGTGCGGATTATTCCGCCGCGGGTTCTTTGTGGTTGATGCGGTCCGCCATCTTCTGGGCCAGATCGCGGGATTTCGCCATTTCAGCTTCTTCGTCGATGCCGATCAGTTCGCGGTCCTTCATCAGCAGTCTGCCGTCGCACATGGTGTCGACGATGCTGCGTCCGTTCATGCCGAACACAACGTGAGAGTTGATGTTGCCTTCGTTCATCGGAGTAGTCGGGATGTAGTCGCTGACGATGATGTCCGCCTGCGCGCCGGGTTCGATAACGCCCAGCTTGCGGTTGAACGCGTGTTCCGCGATTTTGCGGTTGTTTTCGAACAGCATCTGCGGGATTTCGCCCCATGCCGCGTTCGGATCGCCGGTGTTGTGCTTATGGAGGATATTGGCTACCTTATAGGATTCGAACATGTCGCTGGTATATCCGTCGGTGCCGAGACCTGCCGTGATGCCCTTGTGTACGATATCGAGAACCGGCGGGCAGCCTACCGCGTTGCCCATGTTGGATTCGGGATTGTGTACGACGAAGCAGCCGCTGTCCTTAAGCAGGTCAATTTCGTGATCGTCGATATGGATGCAGTGAACCGCGAGGGTGTCGGGTCCGAGGATGCCCTTGTCGTAGAGTCTTTCGACGACGCGCTTGTTGTATTTTTCGAGGGAGTCTTCGACGTCCGCCATGCCTTCCGCGACGTGAACGTGATAGCCTGCATAGTCGGGCTTCTGTTCGTTGCAGTAGTCGAGAGTTTCGTCCGACAGCGTGAATGCCGCGTGAAGTCCGAACATTCCGTGTACCATGCCGGTATCGTCGTCGTGAGCCTTCTTAATGAAGTTTACGTTTTCCGCGACGGCTTCCTTCATCTGTTCTTCGCCGTTTCGGTCGGAGACTTCGTAGCACAGGCTCGTACGGATTCCGAGATCTTTAGCCGCTTCCGCGATTTTGTCCAGGCTTCCTGTCGTTTCCATGTAGTTGGCATGATGGTCGAATACGGTCGTAACGCCGTTCTTGATGCAGTCGATGTACGTGTCTCTAGCGCTCTGGGCCGTGTCTTCGAGGCTCAGGTTTTCGTCAAGCGTCCACCACAGACCTTCGAGGATATCCATGAAGCCCTGAGGATCGTAGCCGTCGATGCTCAGACCGCGTGCGAATGTCGAATAGATGTGATGATGCGTGTTGATCAGGCCCGGCATAATTACGCCGCCCTTTGCGTCGACGAATTCCGCGTCCGGGTATTTCGCCTTCATTTCTTCTGTCGTTCCGACATCTGCGATCTGCGTGCCTTCGACTGCGGCGCATCCGTTTTCGTAGTAGTGATTCTGTGCGTCCCGTGTGACGAGACGACCGTTACCGATCAGTATCATATTCTTCTCCTGACAATGATAGTTTGATGAATAATTAGGAATAAAGGATAAAAAGGCCGGAAATAGATCCGGCAGGCGACCTCAGTGTTCCGGTCGGCTGGACTGGAATGATAAGAATAAATTCTTAATCTATAATGATTTTATAGCATTGCTTCCGTTTACACAAGTAATTTGTAAAGATTTCTTTCTATTAACCCATGAATAACCGATGAATTCAGAAATTTTGAGAAAAAATTATTTTTATTTCTCTTGTAATCATACCGTAATCCTGCTATGATGAATACAGACAAACAATTTGTTTGAAACACAAACGATTTGTTTGAATTGTTTGAAATACAGACGATTTGTTTGAGCTGTTCAAAGGATAGGCTGGATCTCATGAACGATAAAGACAGGCTGGAATTTTTGAAGGACCTTGCGAAAGCCATTGCCGGCGAGTTCGGCAGCGACTGCGAGGTCGTCGTCCACGATCTTGAATCGGACGACATGGAACATTCGATTGTAGCGATCGAAAACGGTCACGTAACGAATCGCAGGGTCGGCGACGGACCCTCGCACGTTGTTCTGGAAGCTCTGAAGAAACCTGAGGAGCTCAGAGACCATATCGGCTACCTGACGAAGACGGATGACGGGAAGATACTCAAGTCTACCACGGTATTCGTCAGGAACGCAAAACAAAAAATTGTCGCGATTTTCGCAGTGAATTTCAACATCACTTCCATGATGATCGGGCTCGACGCAGTCAGATCCATCGTCGGAAGCGACGGGGAAGAACAGACCGAGACGATCACAAACAATGTGAACGATCTTCTCGAGGATCTCATCGAAGAGGCGATCCGGATGACCGGCAAGCCTGTGGCGCTGATGTCCAAGAGCGACAAGGTCCGTGCAGTCAATTTTTTAAACGATGCCGGCGCACTTCTTATTACGAAGTCCAGCGAGAAGATATGCAGTTCTCTGGATATTTCGAAATACGCGCTGTACAGCTATCTGGATCAGAAGACGGAATCGGCAGGCTGATATGAGTACAGGAGGAACAATGGAAAAGATCAAATGGGTCATGAATGAAATGCCTAAGGGCGAAGGCACAGAACAGGAACTGATGTCGGTAGATGAAGTCGCGAAAGCGAGAGACTTCCACCGCAGCTTCCCTCAGTATTCTGAAACGCCTCTGGCAGAGCTTAAGGGCATGAGCGAATACCTCGGACTTACGGATTTCTTCGTTAAAGACGAATCCTACCGCTTCGGGTTAAACGCGTTCAAGGTACTCGGCGGATCCTACGCGATGGGCCGTTATATTGCGGAACAGCTCGGACGGGATATTGCAGATGTAGATTACAGCTACCTCACATCCGACAAGCTCAAGGATGAGTTCGGAACCACAACATTCTATACGGCGACAGACGGCAACCACGGCCGCGGCGTCGCATGGGCGGCGAACAAGCTCGGACAGCATTCGGTCGTTCACATGCCGAAGGGTTCCAGCCAGATCCGTCTTGAAAATATCCGCAAGGAAAACGCGGATGCGACAATCGAAGAAGTCAACTACGACGAATGCGTTCGTATCGCCAACGCGGAAGCGGAAGCGGACAAGAACGGCGTCATGGTTCAGGATACAGCCTGGGAAGGCTACGAAAAGATCCCGACATGGATCATGCAGGGCTACGGAACGATGGCGATGGAAGCGGCCGAACAGCTTAAGGCTGCCGGCGTAGACAGACCGACACACATCTTCGTTCAGGCCGGTGTCGGATCCCTCGCGGGAGCCGTTCAGGGCTTCTTCGCAAACCTGTATCCGGACAACTGCCCGACGACGGTTATCGTCGAAGCTTCGGAAGCTGCGTGCCTGTACAAATCGGCTGCCGGCGAAGACGGAAAGATCCGTTTTGTCGACGGCGACATGCAGACCATCATGGCGGGACTCGCCTGCGGCGAACCGAACACGATTTCCTGGGAAATCCTCAGAAAGAACAGCACCGCGTTCGTCAGCTGCCCCGACTGGGTATCTGCGAAGGGCATGAGAATGCTCGCGGCTCCTGTCAAGGGAGACCCGCAGGTCGTATCCGGTGAATCCGGAGCGGTCGCGATGGGACTGATCGCAACGCTGATGAAGGACGAAGCCTATTCGGACCTGAAGGAAGCGATCAAGCTTGACGCGGACTCGAAGGTTCTGATGTTCTCGACAGAAGGGGACACGGATCCTGACAACTGGCGCGCAATCGTATGGAACGGCAAGTATCCGTCATACGAAGATTAAGAACAGCTCAGACAGACCTCTCACATCATAATCAGAATAGTCGGACGGCGTCCGGGACGTACGGACAGCCCGTCTGATTCATTCCTGAATCGACACGCTTCATTATTATAAAATCAAACACATTTACATGGCATAACGGACCAGGCATTACGAATTCATACAAGGAGACAAGATGGATTACCAGGCAATCAAAAAAGCGGCTGAAGGCTACAAAGACGACATGACAGCATTCCTGCGGGCGATCGTTAAGAACCCGGGCGAAAGCTGCGACGAAAAAGCGCACATCCAGACCATCGCGGACGAAATGAAGAAAGTCGGATTCGACAAGGTCGAAATCGACCCGATGGGCAACGTCCTCGGCTACATGGGAACAGGCAGGAAGCTCATCGGCTTCGACGCTCACATCGACACAGTCGGTATCGGCAACCGTGACAACTGGGAATTCGATCCCTACGAAGGCTATGAAACCGAAGAAGAAATCGGCGGCCGCGGAACCTCCGACCAGCTCGGCGGTATCGTCTCTTCAGTATACGGCGCGAAGATCATGAAGGATCTGGGCCTGCTCGACGACGAATACGCTGTTCTCGTAACAGGTACTGTCCAGGAAGAAGACTGCGACGGTCTGTGCTGGGAATACATCATCAAGGAAGACGGCGTCAAGCCTGAATTCGTCGTTTCGACAGAACCGACAGACGGCGGCATCTACCGCGGACAGCGCGGACGTATGGAAATCCGCGTAGACGTCAAGGGCGTTTCCTGCCACGGCTCCGCTCCGGAACGCGGCGACAACGCGATTTACAAGATGGCGGACATTCTTCAGGACATCCGTTCACTCAACGAAAACGACGAGGCAGACGACAAGGAAGTCAAAGGCCTGGTCAAGATGCTCGACGAAAAGTACAATCCGGAATACAAGGAAGCTCAGTTCCTCGGACGCGGCACCGTCACTCCGTCGGAAATCTTCTTCACATCCCCGAGCCGCTGCGCGGTAGCTGATTCCTGCGCGATCTCTCTCGACCGCCGCATGACTGCAGGCGAAACATGGGAAAGCTGCCTCGAAGAAATCAGACAGCTGCCCAACGTCAAGAAGTACGGCGACGACGTCAAGGTTTCGATGTACCAGTACGACCGTCCGTCCTACACAGGCTGCGTATACCCGATCGAATGCTACTTCCCGACATGGGTCATTCCGGAAGATCACAAGGTAACGGAAGCTCTGAACGACGCCTACAAGAACCTGTACGGCAACGACCGTATCGGCGCTGAAGTCACGATGGAAAAACGCGCGGGACTGCCGCTCACAGACAAGTGGACATTCTCGACAAACGGCGTATCCATCATGGGCCGCAACGGAATCCCGGTTATCGGATTCGGTCCCGGAGCTGAAGCTCAGGCTCACGCTCCGAACGAAAAGACCTGGAAGCAGGACCTCGTTACCTGCGCGGCTGTTTACGCAGCGCTGCCGCAGAGCTACGAAGCCAAATAAGCTGCACAGCTCACCGACGTTTTTAATCAGAACCTGAAATACAGAACAAACAAAGGAAAAACAATGACTAAAACTCTTAAAGATTACATCGCCGAACTGGACACTCTCGAATTCAAGAACATGTTCAACAACGACTTCTTCCTGACCTGGGAACATACTCCGGAAGAACTCGAAGCTGTCTTCACAGTTGCGGACACGCTGCGTCACCTGCGCGAAAACAACATTTCGACAAAGATCTTTGATTCCGGCCTCGGAATCTCGCTTTTCCGCGATAACTCCACACGCACACGCTTCTCGTTCGCTTCCGCCTGCAACCTGCTGGGCCTGGAAGTTCAGGATCTGGACGAAGGAAAATCACAGGTCGCTCACGGCGAAACTGTTAAAGAAACAGCCAACATGATTTCCTTCATGGCGGACGTTATCGGGATCCGCGACGACATGTACATCGGCAAGGGCAACGCGTACATGCACGAAGTAACGGAAGCTGTCGAACAGGGAAACAAGGACGGCATCCTCGAACAGAGACCGACGCTGGTTAACCTGCAGTGCGACATCGACCACCCGACTCAGACAATGGCCGACGCGCTTCATCTGATCAACTACTACGGCGGCATCGAAAACCTCAAGGGCAAGAAAATCGCGATGACATGGGCGTACTCGCCGTCATACGGCAAGCCGCTGTCCGTTCCGCAGGGTATTATCGGACTGATGACACGTCTCGGCATGGACGTAGTCCTGGCTCATCCGGAAGGATACGACGTAATGGAAGACGTCGAAGAAGTAGCGAAGAAGAACGCTGCGGCTTCCGGCGGATCCTTCACAAAGACCAACGACATGGCGGAAGCCTTCAAGGATGCGGACATCGTCTATCCGAAGAGCTGGGCTCCGTTCGCCGCGATGGAAGAACGTACTGAACTGTACGGAAACGGCGACCAGGAAGGCATCAACCGTCTTGAAAAAGAACTGCTCGCTCAGAACGCGAACCACAAAGACTGGGCCTGCACGGAAGATATGATGAAGCTCACGAAGGACGGCAAAGCGCTGTACATGCACTGCCTGCCTGCCGACATCACAGGCCTGTCCTGCGAAGAAGGCGAAGTCGACGAATCAGTCTTCGACCGTTACCGCGACGATCTGTACAAGGAAGCGAGCTACAAGCCGTACATCATCGCTGCGATGATTTTCCTTGCCAAGGTTGAAGATCCTTCAGCTGTCCTCGCTGCTCTCGGCGAAAACGGCAAGAAGAGAATCTTCGGCAAGCCCCTCGGCACGGACAAATAAGCATGGGCAAAAAAATCGTTATCGCCCTCGGAGGCAACGCGCTCGGGAACAATCTTCCCGAGCAGATGGCCGCCGTTAAAGAAACGGCGAAAGCTATCGCAGATCTGATCGAAGAAGGTCACGAAGTCGTCATTTCCCACGGCAACGGCCCTCAGGTCGGGATGATCAACCTGGCGATGGGCGAACTGGCCAAGGCGGACCCGGACAATCCGGTCGCTCCGCTGTCGGTCTGTGTCGCGATGAGCCAGGGCTACATCGGATACGACCTTCAGAACGCGCTTCGCGAAGAACTTCTGAACAGAGGAATCAACAAGCCGGTATCGAGCATCATCACGCAGATGCGTGTCGATCCCGATGACGAAGCCTTCAAGAATCCGACTAAGCCTATCGGCCGCTTCATGACCCGTGAAGAAGCCGACGAAATGATCCGCGACCGCGGCTACGACGTCATGGAAGACGCCGGACGCGGATACCGCAGAGTCGTCGCTTCACCGAAGCCGGTAGAAATTGTCGAAATCGAAACGGTCCGCAGCCTGATCAACGATGGTCAGGTCGTTATCGCGGCCGGCGGCGGCGGAATTCCCGTTTACGCTCAGGGCAATCACCTGAAGGGCGCCGCGGCTGTCGTCGACAAGGACTTCGGAAGCTCGCTGCTCGCGAGAGAAATCGACGCCGACTGGCTTATTATCCTGACGGCCGTCGAAAACGTCGCGGTCAATTACGGAAAGCCGAATCAGGAAAACCTGTCTGAGCTGACGCCGGAACAGGCTCAGGTATATATCGAAGAAGGGCAGTTTGCGCCCGGCTCGATGCTGCCGAAGGTCGAAGCCGCTGTCGAATTCGCCCAGTCCGGCGAAGGACGCCAGAGCCTGATCACGCTGCTTGAAAAAGCGCGCGACGGGATTAACGGAAAGACCGGAACGGTCATTCACAATTCGAAAAACTAACGGCTTAACAGCTGTCACAAGCCGGTTCATCACATCAGGTATGGACCGGCTTCTTTTTTTACCGTTCTCCGGCTGTTCTGCTCTTCGACAGGACCACCCTGCGAATGTATAATAAAAAATTCTTGATATTAGTAAGAAATTATTGTATAAAACGCGATTCTTTGAGATAATAAACGCATACAAACGGAACCGACCCGAACGGACCGGGACGGAAGCAGTGAAATTATTCAAAGCAGAACGGATTTTTGTTCCGTAAAAGGAGAACCATGAAGAAAGCAGTCAATTCAAACCAGGCGCCTGCAGCGGTAGGCCCGTATTCACACGCGAATACAGCGAACGGTTTCGTATTCGTTTCAGGACAGCTCGGAATCGATCCGGCTACAGGCAAGATGGCGGAAGGTACAAACGCGCAGGCGGTACAGGCGTTCAAGAATCTCGAAAACGTCCTTGCAGACTGCGGATCATCCGCGGGACTGGTCGTCAAAACGACTGTATTCCTGACAGATATCACCGAATTTGCAGAAGTAAACAAGCTCTATGCGGATGTTTTCGCAGCGGAATGCCCGGCACGCTCATGCGTACAGGTCGCAGCGCTTCCGATGGGCGGGTCCTTCGAAATCGAAGCGATCGCTGTCCAGGCTTAATTCACTCATACCGGAAAAAGGAGAGCGAACTTCTTTTTCCGCTTTTTATCGAAAACGCTGACATGGCGATGTCTGCCGGCTGCAGCGAAAAAAATAAAAAAAGGACATAATTGAAAATGAAGGATACAAACACAGGCGCTGTGAAGGAAACAAACAAAAGCGCTATCTTTTCCTGGCTTGGAACTCCTCCTGCGGGAGAGCTGATTCCTCTGTCACTCCAGCATGTCGCAGCTATGGTTATCGGCTGCGTTACCCCCGCGATCATTATTGCGGGTGTCTGCAACCTGTCTTCAAGCGATACCGTCATTCTGATCCAGAGCGCGCTTCTTATTTCAGCACTGATTACATTCATGCAGCTCTTCCCGATCGGCAATCACATGATCGGCGCGGGTCTTCCCGTTATTATGGGCGTTTCGTTCGCCTACCTGCCGACGCTGATCTCGATCGGCGGTCAGTTTAACCTTGCAACGATATTCGGCGCCCAGCTGGTCGGCGGTATTGTCGCGATTATCTTCGGATATTTCGTCAAGTACCTCAGACCTCTGTTCCCGCCCATCGTAACCGGGACGGTCGTATTCACCATCGGCCTGTCGCTGTATCCGACTGCGATCAACTACATGGCGGGCGGCAGCGGCTCCGCTACCTACGGCGAACCGCTCAACTGGGCCATCGCGATATTCGTACTCGTTGTCGTTGTATTCCTGAATAACTTTACGAAGGGGATCTGGAAACTCGCCTCGATCCTGTTCGGTATTATCGCCGGCTATATCGTATCCCTGTTTTTCGGACTCGTCGATTTTTCATCGATCGGCACCTCCGCATGGGTAACAATTCCGCCGCTGATGCATTTCGGCTATGAATTCCAGCCCGCCGCGATCGCGACAATGGCGATCCTGTATATCGTCAACTCGGTCCAGGCGATCGGCGACCTCTCCGCTACGACACTCGGCGGCATGGACAGAGAACCTACGATGGAAGAGCTGTCAGGCGGTATCATCGCCAATGGACTCGGTTCCGTCATCGGGACTCTGTTCGGAGGTCTTCCGACTGCGACCTACTCGCAGAACGTCGGGATCGTATCGAACAACAAAGTCATCAACCGTTCCGTATTCGCTCTCGCAGCCGCGATTATGGCATGCGCAGGCTTTATCCCGAAGTTTGCCGCGATCTTCACTTCCATTCCGAAATGTGTTCTCGGCGGCGCGACAGTATCGGTATTCGCGATTATCACGATGTCCGGTATGCGTCTGATCGCACAGAACAAGCTTACAGTTCGTACAACCAATATCGTCGGCCTGTCCGTAGCGCTCGGCGTCGGGATCTCTCAGGTTCCGGAATGTCTCGATCTGTTCCCGTCATGGGTAGGAATGGTATTCGGCGGTTCGCCGGTTGTCGTATCGACAATTGTCGCGATTCTGCTCAATCTGATCCTTCCGAAGGATGAAGCTGAAGAACAGCCCTTCGAAGAAGACAACGGAAATCTCGTCGAAGCCGACGAAATCCAGGAATTCGGGGAAAAGTAAGAAAGAAAATCCGATTTCTAATAATAAATTATTGTAATTGAACCTTCTGTTTGCGATAATATTCTCATGAATATATCATAAGCAGGAGGTTTTTTTGATGACGGTCCCTGAAAAGCTCAAACCCTACACACACTTAGTGGACTTTCTCGCGGACTTCCTCGGCGAAAATACAGAAGTCGTTCTCCACGATATGACGGATTTCCATCAGTCGGTCGTGGCGATCCGCAACGGGCACATCAGCGGAAGATCTGTGGGCGCACCCTTAACGGATTACGCGCTGGAGCTGATGCGAAGCGGTACGTACAAGGAACGTGACTATCAGGCGAATTACAAAGGCGTATCGCCGGCCGGTCACGAGCTTCGTTCCGCAACCTACTATATTAAGGACGACGACGGAAAGCTGCTGGGGATGCTGTGTATGAATCTGGACTGCCGCAAGCTCAACGATGCCCGGCGCGTACTGGATTCTCTCATCGATGCGGGCTGCGTATCCGATAAAACGGTGCCGGTTCAGGAGAATTTCAACATCGACGTAAACGATTTAGTACGCAACAATATCAAGTCCATCTATCCGGGGGGAGACGAAGATTTCGCCAAGCTTTCGAAGGAACAGAAGATCGATCTCGTAAGAAGACTCGAGGATATGGGTACGTTTATGGTCAAGGGCGCGGTCTGGCATGTGGCGGAAATTCTCGGCGTGTCCGTGTCGACGGTATACAGGTACCTCGGCAATATCAAAAAAGACAATGAGCACAATCTTGCAAACTAGTTTTGCCGATGCGTTCGGACTGACTGACAGAGACTGTGTCTGTATCTCGGGAGGCGGGGGTAAGACCAGTCTCCTTTTTTGTCTGCAGTCGGAACTGAAGTCGGCGGGAACGCGCAGTCTCGTTACGACCACTGCGAAGATGATGGTACCGGAAGATCAGCCGGAGATGTTTTATCTGGCCGGGATGGACGGAAGACAGGCGGAATATTTCGCGGACGTTTATCTCAGATCGGAGGAAATGACCGCGTATCTCGGAGGCGGAATTCAAAACGGCAAGGTCTCGGGAATCCCGGAATCAGCATTGTCGATTATCGCAGGCCGCCTGAAGGGCCGCGCGGCGGTGCTGGCCGAAACGGACGGCGCGGGGAGAAAGCCCTACCGGATCAGAAAACCTCACGATCCGGGAATTCCGTCGGGAACGACGCTGGTGATCCATGTGATCGGCGCGGAACTGTTCGGCGCGGAACTTAACGGGGACAATGTGAACCGCTGCTCCGACGATCTGTCCGGCAGAGTCGCAGATGCACGGACAATACGACTTCTGCTCGAAGAGAATCGGGCGCCGAATCCCGACGGGGTTCCGGAATATCTGTTCGTAAACAAGGCGGACATCGATCCGGACAGAGCGTCCGGTATCGCGGAGGCTGCCGGGGGCCTGTTTGACAGGATTTTTACCGGCTCGGTCAAGCAGAATCAGATTCGTGAAATAAAAAACGATAAAATCGTTTCCCTGGTGCTGGGGGCCGGACTCTCGCGCAGAATGGCGGGCTTTACCGACGACAAGCTGTCGCTGCCGTGGAAGAGCGGGACCATACTGGGCGAAACGATCGCAAACGTCCGCCGTACGACCGGTATGAATCCGGCGGTCGTCACACAGGAGGGCAGAAAGACACCCGGGGCCGCTTTTACAGCGGTCAATCCCGATCCGCGGCGCGGTCAGGGCAGCTCTCTTGGAATCGGCATAAATAAGATCGCGTCAGTCTGTCCGGACGCCGCGGGCGTTCTCGTCTATCTCGGCGATCAGCCGGAGATTTCAAGAGAAACCGCATCCCGGGTACTGCGGGAAGTCCTGGAGCATCCGGGGTCTATCGTCATTCCGGAACATAATGAAAAACCGGGTCATCCGGTATTCTTCCCGGCGGCTTTTTTTAACGAGCTGTCAGAGCTTGACGGAGAAGAAGCGGGGAAGAGCGTGCTGCGCAGTAATCCTGACAAGGTGCGGCGCATCGCATGCGGGCCGGACTGTACCCGGGATATCGATACACCGGAAGCATACCGGCGCCTCATGGAGGAACAGCAGATGGAAGAATTCAAAAGAAGCAGTGAAAAAAAGAGCATAGATCGGGACGGCGCGGGAGAAGCTGAAGATAGGGGAATCGACAATCTGATTATCGTCAGGGGAGCGGGAGATCTCGCGACCGGAACCATCCTCAAGCTCCACAGAGCGGGATTTCCCGTCCTCGCTCTCGACATTGCGAATCCGACTGTCATACGGCGGACCGTTTCCCTCGCTCCGGCGCTTACCCTGGGAGAGGCGGTCGTTGAAAATGAAAAGGCAGTCCGCTGCAAAAATGAAGAGCAGATCCGCGGAGCGCTGGCGGACGGGCTCATTCCGGTGGCAGCGGATCCCGACGGAATATTGATTGAAAAGTTTAAGCCCGCGGCTGTGGTCGACGCGATCCTTGCGAAGCGCAATCTGGGGACGACGAGAGACATGGCGCCCGTTGTGGTGGGTCTCGGCCCCGGCTTCACTGCGGGTGAAGACGTCGACGCCGTCGTTGAAACGAAGCGCGGCCACGATCTCGGACGTGTCATCTACGACGGGGCGGCCGTTCCGAATACGGGTGTTCCCGGCATGATCGGCGGCTACGCGAAGGAACGGGTGGTTCATTCGCCGGCTTCCGGGACGATCCGCGTGGTCAGAGAGATCGGCAGTCATGTCGGAGCGGGCGAGACGATCGCGGAGATCGTCGAACGGGACGGAACGGTCGTTCCCGTGCACTCGAAGATCGACGGAATTCTCAGAGGCATGATCGAACCGGGCTCCGAAGTGACGAAGGGGCTTAAGATCGCGGATACGGATCCCCGGGATGTGGCCCAGAACTGCCATACGGTCTCCGACAAGGCCAACGCCATCGCAGGCGGCGTGCTTGAAGCCGTCATGCACCTGCAGAACGAGGCGAAGAAAGCTGCGGCGGGTTCGCGATGAACGGAGAAGAACTCAGGGAACGGATTCACAGGGAGTTTCCTGACGGCATCTATCTCGACTGGGCCTGTACCTCCGGGATCAAGCCGCCGGGCTGTGCGGAGGCTGTCTACAGGGCGCTGTGCGGAACGACGTCGAATATCAACCGCGGCGCCTATTCGAAGGAAAATCAGGCGGGTATGAATATCTTCCTGCTCAGAGAGCAGCTGCGGCTATTCTTCGACGCGCCGGAGGACGCGGTTCCGGTGTTTACGGCGAACGTAACCCAGGCGCTGGACGCCGCGATACGCGGCTCGGTCGGTCCGGAGGATCATGTGATCATCTCGGGACTCGAGCATCACGCGGTGACCCGGACGCTGACGGAGATCGGCGCGGACTATTCTGTGATCCCGGCCCGGCAGGACGGCTCCGCCGATCCGGAGGCCTTCGAAGCCCTGGTCCGTCCGGAGACAAAGGCTGTGGTTCTGAATCACGCGTCGAATATTTCCGGAACCGTCAATCCGGTGTCCGGGATCTTTGAGAAGGCCGGAAGACACGGGCTCCTGAGAATTCTCGATACGGCTCAGAGCGCCGGAAGCCTTCCGGTTTCAATGACGAAGCTCAACACGGATATACTGTGCTTCACGGGTCACAAGGGCCTGCTGGGACCTCAGGGGACCGGCGGAATGATTCTGACACAGGAGACCGCAGACCGGCTGAAACCGTTTCTAACGGGCGGTACGGGCTCAGAATCGGCGGTTTACACGATGCCGGAGTTTCTTCCTGACAAGTTTGAAGCCGGGACTCTCAACCTGCCTGGACTTGCGGGGCTCAAGGCTTCCCTCGACTGGATCGGGGGACAGGATCTGCGGAAAATCCACGAACGCGAGATGGACATCGCTCAGAAATTCGCTTCCGCTGCGGAGGCGCTCCCGGGCCTGAGTATCGCGGGAGGGACCGATTATTCGGGCGAAAGATGTCCCGTCGTTTCGGTTATCTTCGATGAAGCGGCAGGCGATCCCTCGGATGCCGCCGCGCGCCTCGACGAGGACTACGGAATCATGACGCGTTCAGGTCTCCACTGCGCGCCTCTCGCTCACAAGACCCTCGGCAGCTGGCCGCGGGGAACCGTACGTTTCTCCTTCGGTCCCTTCACGACTCCCGAAGAGGGACGGGCCGCGACTGAAGCTCTTGCTCAGATCGTTAACAGAACATAGAAAAGAACGGATGATATGAATGATAAACTGACGCGCCTGGCCCCCAACGGAGGCTGCGCCGCGAAGATCGGACCGGGAACCCTTGCCAGGGTCCTCAGGGACCTTCATTTTACGAAGAACGACAGGCTCATCGTCGGTACCGAAACCTCGGACGATGCTGGAGCCTATCTGCTCAACGACGATACGGTTCTGCTCCAGACGGTGGACTTTTTCCCGCCGATGGTGGACGATCCGTACACCTTCGGGCAGATCGCCGCGGTTAACGCTTTGTCCGACGTCTACGCGATGGGCGGAAAGCCCCTGACGGTGCTCAATATCGTCTGCTTTCCCCAGAACGAACCCGGAGACATGCTGCGGGAGATCCTCAGGGGCGGCGCGAGCAAGATCGAAGAAGCCGGCGCCGTTGTCGCCGGCGGCCATTCCATCGACGACCCGGTCCCGAAATACGGGCTGGCCGTCACGGGGATCGTCACGCCCGACAGGCTGCGTGTCAATTCAGCGGCGAAGCCTGGAGACCGCCTGATCCTGACCAAACCCGTCGGCACCGGAATCCTGACCAGCGCGATCCGGGGCGGCATCTGTCCGCCGGAAGCCGAACAGGCCGCGATTAAATCGATGACGACGCTCAACGCGAAGGCTGCGCAGATACTTGAGGACTACGAGGTGCACGCGGTGACTGATGTCACGGGTTTCTCGCTCGGCGGCCATTCCATCGAGCTGGCCTCGGGAAGCGGCGTGACCGCGGTGATCGATACGAAGTCCGTTCCGCTGCTGCCGGACATTATTCCGCTGGCGCAGATGGGGATCGTTCCGGGGGGCGCCTACCGCAACCGCGATTTCTTCGCAAGCCGCTACTACGACGATACGACGGAGGATTCCGTCCTGATGATGGATCTGATGTTCGATCCCCAGACATCGGGCGGACTGCTCATCAGCGTTGCGGATCACGATGCGGACGCGATGATAAGCAGGATGAAGCGGGAGCTTGCGACCGACTGCGCGATTGTCGGACGCATCGAAGAGGCCGGAGACGTTTCGCTGATCTTTATCTGATCAGCCGGTCTAACGCTTCGATCCGCCCCTCGGCAGTTATCTGCCGGCCCGGTTTAATCAGAATAAATTTAATAGAGTCAGGAGAATATGATGAATACAGTAAACGCACTCGGTCTTGCATGCCCGACACCGGTCATTATGGCGAAAAAGGAAATTGAAGAACATCCGGGAGAAGCGGTAACGGTCCTCGTCGACAACGAAGTGGCCCGCCATAACCTGGAAAAGCTTGCGGCATCCCTGGGCATGAGCGCAGCCGCATCCGGTCAGGAACCGAATATCGCGGTTCTGATCGTACCGCCGGACAGCGATGAAGCCGTCCGCGCCGGACAGACAGAATGCGAACTGATGCCGGCGAGTGCGATGAGCGACGACTATGTCGTATTCTTCGGCAAGGACATCGTCGGTGAAGGAGACAGAGAGCTCGGAACGAACCTGGTCCGGATGTTCTTCTATTCGCTGACGGAAACAGACAAGCTGCCCACCGCCATCATGTTCATGAACGCCGGCGTCAAGCTTCCGACCCTCGACGATCAGGTTGTCGAACACCTGAAGGTTCTCGCCTCACGGGGCGTCAGAATCCTGTCCTGCGGCGCCTGCCTCGATTTTTACAAGCTCAAGGATCAGCTTAAGGTAGGCGAGGTTTCGAATATGTATGAAATCGCCCAGACGATTATTAACTCGCCTAAAGAAGTCACGCTTTGACCCCTGACTGCTATCTGCTCAGCTTCAGAAGCGCTCATGACGCGATGAAGGCCCAGACGATCCTTGACGGAAAGCTTGCCTATCTGGTGGTGCCGACGCCGAGGAGTCTGAGCGGGAGCTGCGGCATTTCGCTGAAGATTGCGGCACAATGCGAAGACGCGCTGATGAAGCTGCTGCGTTCGGGAACGCTTGATGTCTGCGGTCCCCGCTGCTGGACCGTCGAAGGAAGCGGGCCCTTCGCGGAATACGAAGAAATGAAGCTTGATGCGGATTGAATTAACCGCCATTCGGAGAAAATATGAAAAAGATAAAGACTGAAGACGCTGTCGGGCTTATTCTGTGTCAGGACATGACCCAGATCATTCCGGGAGTCTCGAAGGGCCCCCGTTTCAGAAAAGGGCATCGGGTTGCCGAAGAAGATATTCCGACGCTCCTGTCCATGGGGAAGGAATATCTGTTCGTCTGGGAGGACGATCCGAACCTGATTCACGAGAATGATTTCGCAGAAGCGATGTATCGCGGGACCGCAGGGCCCGGCATGCGTCCGACCGAAGTCAAGGAAGGAAAGATCGAAGCGGTCGCCGACTGCGACGGACTGCTGAAGATCGATTCGGAGAAGCTTGACCGGATCAACAGTCTCAACGATGTGATGATCGCGTCGCGCCACGGTAATTTCGCCGTTAAGAAAGGCGACAAGATCGCCGGGATGCGGCTGATCCCGCTGGCCGCGGGTAAAGACCGGCTCGAGGAATTCGAGGCCGCAGCCTCCGGAGAACCGGTGTTCCGCGTTCTTCCGTTTATCCCGAAAAAAGCCGCCATATTTACCACCGGAAACGAGGTCTTCAACGGTCTCATCGAGGATAAATTCGGGCCCGTCGTCGAAGCGAAGCTTGCGGAGTACGGCGGCGAAGTCATTATCAGAGAGCTGCTGCCGGACGATCCCGAAAAGCTTGCGGCGAAGATTAACGAAGCAGCCGGCGCCGGGGCGGATATCATCTTCTGCACGGGCGGCATGAGCGTGGATCCCGATGACAGAACGCCTGCCGCGATACGGGACTCGGGCGCGCGAATCGTCACCTACGGGGCTCCGGTTCTGCCCGGGGCGATGTTCCTGCTGGGCTATCTGTCGGAAGGCGGAAAAGAGATCCCCGTATGCGGACTTCCGGGCTGCGTCATGTACTCGAAACGGACCGTGTTCGATCTCGTACTGCCGCGGCTGATCGCAGGAGATCCCGTGACGAAGGAAGAACTGGACAGACTCGGCGAAGGCGGTCTGTGTCTCGGATGCAGTCCGTGCACCTTCCCGAACTGCGGATTCGGAAAGTGAGTCAAGATGAATAAAGAAGTACTGCTGCGCGCAGCTGAGAATATGGCGGCCGGGATTCCGTCGGAGCTGGCCGTCATCGCGTTCACGATGGGATCCTCTCCGGGAAAGCGCGGAGACGCGATGCTCATCGCACAGAACGGCGAACAGGCAGGCACTGTCGGGGGCGGTCTGCTGGAATTCGAAAGCACGAAGCTCTGCCTCGAATATATAAACGAAAAGAAGAGTCTGGTCCGGACCTTCGAGCTTGACAGCGAGAAGGCCGGAGCGATCGGGATGATCTGCGGCGGTCAGGATACGCTGCTGTATCAGTATCTGGATCCGGAGGATACCCAGACCCGGGGAACGCTTGAAGAAGCGGCCCGGCTCATCCGCGAGGACGTCAGGTTCTGGATGCTGTTCACAAATTCCGCGGCCTATCCGGGCCGTATCGGAATTATGAGCGCGGAGCAGGCGGACAAGCTGGGCGGACCCGGAGACGACGCGGACAGGATCGTTTTCGACGAGAGCGACGGTGACTACGTCCTGTCGGTTCCGGTGAAGAACAGGGACCGCGTCGTTATTTACGGCGGCGGCCATATTGCTCAGGAGGTGGCTCCGCTTCTGGCTCATCTGGACTTTGCGGTGACCGTCATCGACGATTCGGGCGAATATGCGAATCAGGAAAATTTCCCCGAAGCCGACAGGATTCTGATTACGGATTTTGCGGGAGCCGCGGAGCTTCTGAAAATCGGTCCCGACGACTATGCGGTGATCATGACCCGCGGTCATAAATCGGATTATACGGCGGAGAGTGAGCTGCTGCCGAGACAGCCGAAATATCTGGGCGTGATCGGAAGCCGGAGAAAAACGGAAAAGCTCAACGAGAAGCTGCGGGCGGACGGATTTTCTGACGAAGCACTCGACAGCGTCTATACGCCCATCGGACTCGATATCGGCGCGAAGACACCGGCGGAAATCGCCGTCTCTATCGCGGCCGAGCTTATCCAGGTCCGGGCGAAGCAGAGACAGGGCTGCAGCTGCTGCGGAGGCTGCTGAACCGGAGAGAGACGATGATCAGACTGAAAAGACTCACGATCAGAAATCTGAAAAACATCGGAACGGGCACGCTGGAGTTTCCGCCGCCGGATGAAGACGGCGGAGCGTCGCTGCTCGGTATTTACGGGCAGAACGGCTCGGGAAAGAGCGGCGTGATCGACGCCCTTGAAATCCTGAAGACGCTGATGTCCGGCCGCGTCCTGAGGCCCTTCTGCGTCTCCCTGATCGACACGAACGCCCGGAGCGCCCAGCTCGACGCGACGCTGGAGACGCAGACAGGCGACTGCACGTACAGCGCGGTGATCGGAAGACTGGCGGGAAAGCCGAAGGTCTTATCGGAACGCTTTACGGGCGGCAGAACGGTTATCAGCGAGACGGACAGACAGAACGGAAACGGAGAATCGGCGATCTTCTCCGATATCGGACGAACCTCGCCGGAGATGCTCAGGACCGCCCGCGACTTTGCAGGAAACGGTCTTGAGATTATCCGGACTCAGAATATGAACAGACTGCGGATTTCGCCGGAGCTGGAGCTGCCTCTCGATACCGACTTCGAGCTTGCGCCCCAGCAGACGATGACCGTGCGCCGGGAGTTAAGACGTCTGTCACCGGTTCTCGAACAGTTTGTTCCCGGACTGCGGATGCAGATGTCAGGGGGCGAAGGAGGCCGGTACGAGCTCGAAACCTTCAGAGACGGCAGGAGCATCCCGTTCCGTTTCGAATCGGTGGGTGTTCAGAAGATCGCGGCGTCGCTGCCGTTTCTCGTCAGGGCGTTCTCGTCGAACGAATGCACCCTAGCGGCCGACGAATTCGATTTCGGGATCAACGAGCTGCTGTTCGGAGAGATCCTCGAAGCCTTCACAAAATTCGGCGCAGGCCAGCTCATCTTCACGTCTCACAATCTCCGTCCGCTGGAGCTGCTCGAACCGGATCAGATCGCGTTTGCGACGAACGATTCCTCGGACCGATTCAGACGCATAGATATCCCCGGGGACAGCGCGGAAATGCGGGATGCCTATTATAGAAGAATTCTGCTCGGTGACGACGAGCTCTACAATCGGACCAGTCCTTATCTGATCAGCCAGGCGCTGTACGAAGCGTCCATCGACGAGCCGGAGAACGGAGAGCCGTTGTGAAGCCTGGAATCATAATGTTTATTGTCGAGGGCAAGAGCGAGGAGGCCGCGTTCGGCGCAATTTTCGAACGGCTGTTCCCGCGGGATCTGAGACCGGTATTCGCCGAGGAGCGATCGGATTATCTGACCGCCGATTCCGCCCAGCCGGAACGCCTCGTCAAACGGCTCGAGGACCTGCTGTACGACAGCGCGCGCAGGAATCATTTCCGTCTCGAGGATGTCGTCGGAGTCGTCCAGCTGGCCGATACGGACGGCTGCTACGTGCCCGACAGCAGCGTGATTCAGGACGACAAGGCGGGCCGCATCCGGTACGACAAGAGACGTATCGTCACTCATGATAAAAAGGGGATCGAGAAGCGCAACGCTCAGAAGAGCCGCAATCTGGACAGGCTTGCCGGCACGGAGGAGCTGCTGGGGATTCCCTTCGTCGCCTATTATCTGTCGTGCAATCTGGATCACGTGCTTACCGACGTGAGAAATTTGCCGAGCAAGGACAAGGTCCGTTCTGCGATGGCGTTTGCGAAGAAATACTGGCGTCAGCCGGAGCGTTTTGTCGAATTCATCGGAGATCCGGTCGTAGCCGCGCCCGGCGGCTATGAAGACAGCTGGGCGTTTATCCGGGAAGGCCTTCATTCGCTGGCCCGCTGGAGCAATCTGCACCTGCTGTTTGAAAATGCCCGGGGATACTCCGGCGAAGAGACGACGGTCGAGGAAACGATACGCCTCGTTTTCGGTCTGACGATAGCCGAAGACCGGGAAGAGGCGTGATGGATCAGGCTGCAATAAAAAAACGGACGACTGTCCGTTTTTTTATTGCCTTTTTAACAGAGCCGGTCTGAAAATGCGTCCGGGACCGCGGATCTGCCGACTGCGGTTATCTCGCGCAGTTGGTCGATTCTCCTGACAGGATCTTCAGTCCGTGTTCGAGCTCCGGAAGGATATATTCGAGAGATTCTCTGACGGCCTTCGGACTACCCGGAAGATTGACGATAAGCGTGCGCTTCCGGATGCCGGCTGCCGCTCTAGAGAGCATCGCCCGCTTCGTGATGGTCATGCTGTATGCACGGATCGCTTCCGGAATTCCCGGGCAAAGACGGTCGCAGACGGCGATAGTCGCTTCCGGTGTAACATCCCGGACCGAGAAGCCGGTTCCGCCCGTCGTGACGATCAGATCCGCCTGTCTGCGGTCTGCAAGCGAGATCAGCATCGCCTCGAGCCGTTCCTGGCTGTCCGGCAGTACGATCTTTCCGAAGACATTGTAGCCGGCTTCCTTGAGCATCGCTGCGGCTTCGCTGCCGCTGATGTCCTCCCGCTCCCCGCGGCTGGCCGAATCGCTGGCTGTGATCACTACCGCTTTTTTCTGCATGATTTTCCTCGTTTCTTTAACCTTATTTTTCCGTATATTCTGTTTATACCGTCGGTTTCGGTTCTCTGACATAATCTCCGCTTTTTCCGCCGGATTTCGCCAGAAGTCGGATATCCGTAATGACGGAGCTTTTTGTCACGGCTTTCGTCATATCGTAAATCGTGAGCAGCGCGACGCTCACGCCTGTCAGCGCTTCCATTTCGACACCTGTCTGTCCGTGGATTCTGACTGTGCAGACAGCCGAAACGCTCGATCCGTCCTCGTCGATTTCGAAATCCACCGATACTTTACCGATAAGCAGCGGATGGCACAGCGGGATCAGATCGGATGTTTTTTTTACCGCCATGATTCCGGCGATGCGCGCAGCCGCAAGAACATCTCCTTTCGGGTTGTCCCCGGCGATAATCAGATCGATGATTTCAGGCGTAAGCAGGATTCTGCCTGCCGCGCGGGCTTCTCTGTCGGTTTCTTTTTTATCCGTAACATCGACGATAATCGCACTGCCGTTTTCGTCCAGATGGCTCAGCTTCATTTGACCTCCCAGGGCAGTTCGCTTGATAGGAACTGCGAAAAAGTTAGCAAAATTATAATTATTGATACTATTTTATTACTTTTGCGAACCGTTTTCAATACCGTCGTTGTTGTATGAATTAATGTGCCATCATTCGTACCCGGGGTACAAATAAAAGAGCCGGAAAGTGCGGCATAATTCAATACAGGAGAAATATGATGGATAAGATATTCGGATTAGAAGGAAAGGTTGCGGTGGTCAGCGCCAGCACGAAGGGGATCGGTCTGGCAAGCGCGAAGGCTCTGGCTTCCCAGGGGGCGAAGGTCTATCTGGCCGTACGCAATGAAAAGCTCGCGGATCAGGTGATCGCTGAAATCGCAGAAGACGGGGGGCAGGCTGCGTTTACCTATTTCGACGCGTCGAAGCCAGAAACCTATGCATCGATGATCACAGAGCCGGCAGAACAGGAAGGTCACGTCGATATTCTCGTCAACAACTTCGGGGTGACGGAGGTCAGGTACGATAAGGATATTCTGAACGGGGATACGGAAAAGTTTTTCGAAATCGTAAGCGGAGACCTCAGGTCCGTATACGTTCCCTGCAAGACCGTTCTTCCGTTTATGATTCAGAACGGCGGCGGAAGCATTATCAATATCTCGTCAATCGGCTCCGTCGTCCCCGATCTGAGCCGGATCGCCTACACGACGGCTAAGGCGGCGATAAACTCTCTGACGCGGAATATAGCCGAACAGACGGGTAAATACCATATCCGCTGCAACGCGGTCCTGCCGGGCATGATCGCGACGAAGGCGCTGATGGACAACATGAGCACGGAGTTTATCGAATCCTTCGAAAGGCACGTCCCGCTGGGCCGTGTCGGCACGCCGGAGGACATCGCGAAGGCGGTTCTGTACTTCGCGTCGGACCTGAGCACCTATGTGACGGGAACCCTTCTCGAGGTTGCGGGCGGCTACGCGCTCGGTACGCCCCAGTATGCGGAATATTCGGGCATGACAAACGGCTGATGGAGCCGGATTGTTTTTTTTAGCGTTATCGGCTAAAGTTTTTTGTATACAATCTTTGGTTTAAAACCTGTGCTTCATTGTGTGAAAGGGCTCTTAAGGATATAATTGCTCTTGAAAAAAAGTTGGAGGAAATACGTATGGCAATGCAGGAATATGAAATGTTTAAAGAACAGCTGCGTGAAGCGATCGATGAAATGAAAATCGACGAAAAGGAAAAAGTCTACGATCTGCTGGCTGTTCCGAATCGTTTCTATGAAGTTTCATTCCCGGTTCAGATGGATGACGGAAGCAAGAAAGTCTTCACAGGCTACCGTTCACAGCACAACAGTGCGCTTGGACCGACAAAGGGCGGACTCAGATTTCATCCCGGCGTAGACGAAGGCGAAGTTAAAGCGCTCTCCGGCTGGATGAGCATCAAGTGCGCAGTAGCCGGCATTCCGTACGGCGGCGGCAAGGGCGGCATCACATGCAATCCTAAGGAAATGTCCCAGAACGAACTGGAACATCTGTCCCGCGGCTACATCAAGGCGATCTTCCCGGCCTTCGGCGAAAAGTGGGACGTTCCGGCACCGGACGTCAACACGAACGGCCAGATCATGAGCTGGATGCTCGACGAATACGAAGCGATCACAAGATCACAGACTATCGGCGTACTGACCGGCAAACCGCTGGAACTGGGCGGATCACTGGGCCGTACCGAAGCGACAGGCTACGGCGTAGGCTACATGGTCAGAGAAGCTGCCGCAGTCAAGGGCGTCGATCTGAAGGGCGCTACAGTCTGCTGCCAGGGCTTCGGCAACGTCGGCTCATATGCCTGCGAATGGCTCGAAGATCAGGGCTGCAAGATCATCGCGATCTCAAACAGCCGCAACGGTCTGTACAATGCGGACGGCATGGACATCAAAGCGCTGATGAAGTACTACGAAGAAAACGGCAGCGATCTGGCCGGTTTCCCGGGCGCAGAACCCTTTGACAAGGCGAAGATCTTCGAAACACCCTGCGACATTATCCTTCCGTGCGGTCTGGGCGGAGCGATCACCGGCGAAAATGCGGACAAGATCGAATGCAAGATCATCAGTGAAGGCGCTAACGGACCTCTGACACCGGAAGCGGACAAGATCCTGACAGACAAGGGCGTTCTGTTCGTACCGGACGTACTGGCGAACTCGGGCGGCGTTACCGTTTCCTACTTCGAATGGGCGCAGAATCTCCAGGGCTACTACTGGACAAAGGAAGAAGTCTTCGAAAGAGAAGAAAAGCTCCTCGTCGACGCGTTCAAGGCGATTTACAAGATCATGGAAGAAGAAGGCAGCGCGAATATGCGTACAGCCGCTTTCAACTATGCGATCAAGAAAATTGCAGCTGCGATGAAGCTCAAGGGCTGGTATTAAGCAATAAAAAAGATCCGGATTTCCGGATCTTTTTTATTGCGGCAAACCGGCCGCTTCTCTGACGAACAGGGATTCAGGCTTTCGCCTGAAAGCTATTCGTCATCTATTATTCGTATAATGCTGTTATTCGGTCCATTCGGACACCGCGTGGGCGACTCCGTCGTCGTTGTTTGACAGCGTGATGTAGTCCGCGATATCCTTGAGCGCGTCGTCCGCGTTACCCATCGCGACTCCCATGCCCGCCATGTCGAGCATTTCCGCGTCGTTCTGGGCGTCTCCGAAGGCCATCATCTCGCCGCTGGGGATCCCGAGCTTCGTCAGAACGCCGTGAAGCGCCGTGCTCTTGTTGATGCCCTTCGGCGTGAATTCGAAATAGAACGGAGCGGTAAACATCGAGCTTACGTCGTTTGCCACAGGCTCCTTCATTTCCCTGAAGTGCTGCTGCAGGTATTCGGGATCTCCGGCTGTCAGGATCTTCGAGACGGGGAAGTCGATGCTTCCGATCAGATCCTTCATTTCCACCTTGTTCATGCCGTTCATCGCGGCCTCGTAATCCACCTTGTAACCGTTCAGATCGTCCGTGATCAGATCGTTGTCCCGGGTGATCATCGGCGTAACGTCAAACTGTGCAACATGACGCAGGATCTTGTCCACATATTCGGGATCGAGAACCCGCTGATACAGAATCTCTCCGCTCTGCGCGTCGACAACCGTGCCGCCGTTGAAGCCGATCAGGATGCCGTGATACTTGTCCATTTCAAGCTCTTTCGCAAGCTCCCGGAGTCCCGCAATCGGACGTCCGCTCGCGAGAATGAGCCGGATCCCGCGTTTTTCAGCGGAGATGAGCGCCTTTCGCGTTTTAGGCGTGATCTTCTTTTCTTCGTTTGTAAGCGTTCCGTCGATGTCGAGGGCGATTATCTTGTATTCGTCGTTGTTTCTGACAGCGCCCTGCTGCGGCTTTTTCGGTTCGTAACCTTTGACTTTATACCAGCGGCTCATTGTTCTTCTCCTGCCGGTTTCCCGGAAATTTTTACTCTGCAGGCAGCATCAGGTGCGCTTTGGTCAGCGCGGGCTTGAGTGCGAAATACAGTACGAGGCTTACGACGACGGCGATCATCCCGTTTGTCAGGGAAACTGCCAGCTTGACGCCGACGACGGGCCATACGGCTTCCCACGGAAGTCCCGATACGAAGCGCGACGTGATGATCGATTTGACGACGTACAGGACTGTGTACGTCAGGCTGCCTGCGATAACGGACAGGGTAGGACGGAAAAGGCTTCCCGGCTTGAAGGTCTTAAGGCGCGGGAAGACGTTCCAGCACAGCCATCCGGCCATCCAGCCCATCGCGAACTTGTTGATGAACGTGATCCAGAATTCGGATGCATATTCGCTGCTCAGGTCGAAGATCGCAGATCCGATCCCTGCGGCAAGTCCCCCGGGAATTCCGCCCAGCAGCAGTCCTGACAGCAGGCAGAACACGTTGCCCAGATGGAGCATCGTCGAATCTCCGCCGATCGGAATTTTAATTCTCAGGAATGTCCCGATGAAGACAAGAGCCGCCATGAGCCCGATCCAGACTATTTTTTTTGTAGACATTGTTTTTTTCTGTTCCATAGGTTTCCTTTCTATACATGTGAATCAATAATATCAGTAACGCTGATTTCTCATCTGTCTCTATTCTCATCTGAACTGCGCAATGAGTCAAATAATATACACGATGGAATTCCGAAAAATCCGTTTCAGTCTGAATCAGTCTTCGAGTCAGTCTTCGGTCGAAGCTTCTTCCCAGGCGAGCGTCTTCTCTTCCCATTCGTCGGTCAGGACGGCAATACGGTCCTTGAGCTTCGTGTACTCCGCGAGCACCATTCCGGACTGTTCCTGATCGTCATAAAAGTCCGCGGCGCACATCAGATCTTCGAGGCGGGCGAGTTCCGCTTCCGCTTCCTCCAGCGCTTTTTCGGATTCAGCCGCCGCTTTCTTCAGGCTCCTGAGCTCCGCGGCGGCTTCCTTCTGCTTTTTACGGTCTGCCTTCGCCTGTGTCCTTGTGGCTGTCGCCGGCTTGTCGAGAGACTGGCGCGCACGCTCTTCCGCATCTGCCTTCTGGCGCAGATAATCGTCGTAGTTGCCTATATATTCCTCGACACCGTGCGGTGTCAGGACGAGGATGCGGTCCGCGACACGGTTCAGAAAATACCGGTCGTGTGAGATAAACAGCAGCGTCCCCTGATAGGCGGACAGGGCGTTTTCGAGGATTTCCTTCGTACGCATGTCGATATGGTTGGTCGGTTCGTCCATCAGCAGGAAATTGGCTTCCGAGAGCATGAGCTTTGCCAGCTGAAGCCGGGCACGCTCCCCACCGGAAAGGTTTTTGACGAACTTGAACACGTCCTCGCCGGTAAACAGAAACGAAGCGAGGATGCTGCGGCACATGCCGTCGTTCATCGTCGCGTCTTCGCCCCGCAGCGCCTCGATAAGCGTACTGTCACTCCATGCGTCGAGCTCGCGGTTTTCCTGGTCGTAGCAGCCGGGGATTACCTTGCGGCCGAGACGGATCCTGCCCGAATCCTTGATCTCTCTGCGCTGCAGGATGTTGAACAGCGTCGTCTTTCCGGCTCCGTTAGGTCCGATAATACCCACGCGGTCGGTCCGCATGACCTGGAAGCCGACATTTTCGAAGAGCTTCTGACTACCGAAGGATTTCGAAATGTTCTCCGCTTCGAGGACCTCGTTGCCGCTGCGGACTCTCGGCGTGAATTCGAAATGGGCGTCCTGCTCCGCAAAATCCTTTTCCGGGACATCCATCTTTGACAGAGCGATTTCCCTGCTTCGCGCATGTCTCGAGCTCTGCTTGGAATTCACATCGCGGTAACGCCGGATAATGGCCTTCTGACGGTCGATCTCACGCATTGCCGTGGCGTACTGGGCGTTGCGCTCCCGAAGTCTCTGTTCCTTCTTCTGAGTATAGTTCGTGTAGCTGCCCGGATAGGTGACGAGCTTTTTGTTTTCAACCTCGTCGATTCGCGTACAGACCGCATCGAGAAAGTAGCGGTCATGTGAGACCAGAATGAAGCTTCCTGGGTAGCCCCGAAGCAGGTTTTCAAGCCACTGCAGCGTGTCGATATCGAGGTAGTTGGTCGGTTCGTCCAGCAGCAGCAGGTCCGGCTCCTCAAGCAGAAGGCGCCCCAGCGCGGCTCTCGTCTTTTCACCGCCGGAGAGCACCTCGAAGGGCTTCTGCAGGTCTTCTGCAGAGAAACGCAGACCCGAAGAGATTCCGCGGATACGGCTTTCCCGGCTGTAGGCGTTCACGGAGTCAAAATGCTCCTGAAGCGCTCCGTATTCCTCGAGCAGGGCGGCCTGCTCTTCGCCTTCGCTGTCCGCGATCAGATGTTCGAGCTCGCGCATGCGGGCTTCCTGGCGGTCCAGCTCCTCGAATACGGAGGAGAAGACTTCGTACAGTGTCGTCTGATCCGGAAACGAGGGTTCCTGTTCGAGATAGCCGACGGTCAGACCGGAGCGGCGGCTGATATGTCCGGAATCCGGGGTAAGCTTTCCCGAGAGCAGCTTGAGCAGCGTCGACTTGCCGCAGCCGTTGCGTCCGACCAGTCCGATCCGCTCTTTCTGATCTGCTCTGAACGAGACTCCCTTTAAAATTTCGTCGACTCCGTATGAGAAGTCGAGGTTTTCGGTGTTGATGTACATAAGGATCCTTTATATTCGTTTTATATATTCGTTACAGAAGGTCCCTTGCGGAACCGTTTTTACTATTGTAACATTATATGGACCCGCACTATTGTCCTCCGTTTTTATGAAACGTATTCAAGTAAGATTGACGCATTTTTAACAGCCTGATATAATAATTCTGACAGGAGGGACGATTAGTGCAAAGTTATGCCAAGAATGTTTCGATGACCGTTGTCCGACGGCTCCCGAAATACTATCAGTATCTAAAGGATCTCGAAGACAGAGGCGTCGAAAAGATCTCTTCCAAAGAACTCGCATCTCTGATGGGACTGACGGCCAGTCAGATCCGTCAGGATCTTAATTCGTTCGGCGCTTACGGACAGCAGGGGTACGGATACCGTGTTCTTGAACTTAAAGAAGCGATCAAGCAGATACTGGGACTTTCCGCCACGTACGACTGTATTCTCATCGGGGGAGGGAATATAGGCCAGGCGCTGGCAAAGTACAATCATTACCGGAAGGACGGCATCCTGATCAACGCGATTTTCGACGTGGATCCGGAAGAAGTCGCCCGAAAAACGGATATCGCTGCCTACGGGATGGACGGTCTTGAAGACTACGTCGCGAACAACAGCGTGGACATCTGCATCCTCGCGATTCCGAGAGAAGCCGCGCAGAACGTCGCGGACCGTGTGGTCAAAGCCGGTGTCAGAGCGATTCTGAATTTCGCTCCGATCGACCTGGATCTGCCGGAAAATGTGATCGTGAACAATGTCAGCATCACAGACAATTTCTATACGCTCACGTATCTGCTCGCGGAAGATGCGATGCTCAAGGAACAGCAGAAACAAAAAAACACCTGATGCAGGTGTTTTTTTATTTCAGTCGATATTCTCAGCCTTCCGATCGGTTTCGGGAACTTTTTCAGGAAACGGAATAATGCCCGGCCGGTAGGATTCTTCAAAATGCAGCGAGTCTTCGACGATCGTTTTCGCAGAATCCCCGTGATCCATTTTCCGCAGAGCCTCACGCATCGAATCCTGCTGCTTCTTATAGCCGCGGATATGCATGATGTGGTGAAAGACCTGGTCCGCGTTTTCCGCGATGAC
>ERZ1645187.918-NODE-918-length-28179-cov-21.439589_pt1 | contig 28179 bp, 33 predicted proteins | sample MGYA00575352_ERZ1645187 | MGnify/ENA primary metagenome ERZ1645187 (study PRJEB40837, sample SAMN11349314) | freshwater sediment metagenome | isolation source: river sediment | host: Sediment | place: India: Wazaribad , New Delhi | collected 2017-02-21 ...
GCGCCGTCGATGACCACCTCTCTCCGTCAGCTACACCACGCCCTGGGACACGATCTGAAGCGGGGAGCGGACACGCGAACGGTCGGCACGATCGAGACGATGCCATCTGCGCTTCTCGATGAGTTCGAGAAGGCCGTCGAGGTCTATGCGAACACCGACGAGGTAGTTCGTCCGTGAGTTACGACTATATTCAAACCGCCTGCGTCGTTCGTTACCCCTATCTGTGGGCGCGCGAAGCGACAAAAGGGGAGACGGAAGGACGGAAGTCGCGCCCCGTCGCCGTCGGGGTTCGGCTCGCCCGCGCCGATGGTGATCTGATCTTGTTCTTTCTGATCACCACCAAAGAACCTGAGCCCGAGCGGTTCGTGGTGGAGATCCCGACCACCGAAAAGCAGCGCGCCGGCCTCGACCGCGACTTACGCCTCTGGATCATCCTCGACGAGTACAATTCCGACGTCGTCGGAAGGTCATTCTACCTCGAACCGGACCCGCCGATCGGAAAGTTCAGCAAGGCATTCCTTCTGCCTCTGATGCGAGAGTTCATCGCAAGACGGAGAAAGACGGTCGCTGTTGAAAGAGCTTGATAAAGGGATGCGGAGAGGTTCGTGAGGGTCATTTTGACGGAAAATACTCCAGCATCAAATGCTACAACCGCAAATCGCATAAGGTTTATTATGGAATATTTTTGTTGAGGCCGGTTCAAGCGGGCGATGTAGCCGTCACAATGCTTCCGGCGCGATTTGCCTCACGGACGCGGCGATGTCGGCCATCGACCGGAAGAGAACAGGGGCATCGTCACGCGAAGGAAGAAAGCCACGGCGGCGCCAGAAGCCGGCGGCTTCTTCGTCGATTGCCTTCACCACCAGGGCCCGCCCGCCGACCAGTTCGGCCGCGGCCACGCTGCGGATGAGTGCGTGCTTCAGGAGACCGGTCCCGACACCGCGTCCCGCCCAAGAGAGATCGGTCGCCAGCTGTCCCATCAGCAGGCATGGCACCGGGTCTGGTGGCTGCCCCGTGCGAATGGCGCGCGGAAGAGCTCCAGGTACGATGGCAGTGGGCGCCAAGCCGTAGTAGCCGACCACCTTCCCCTCGTCATGAACGACCATGACGGCGGTGAACCCCTTTTCCTGATTGGAAAGTGCCCGGGTTCTCAACCAGTGATCGAGAGCCGGCTTTCCACAGGAGAACGTCGACATGTCGTGCGCCGAGGTCAACGGTGCAGAAGCGGAGAGCGCCATCCGTCAGTGCTCGTCGCCCCGGGGGGCTTCCCAAGGCGCCGTCCGCGCCAAGACGTCGACCATTTCGGGAACCGGGCGTCCGGGCTGCGCCAGGGTGTCCACGAAACCAGCGAAGCCTTCCGCACTCATGCGGATGGAGAGAGATTGGAGAAGGACGTCTTCGGCGGCCTGAACCGCGGCCTCGCGGACGAAGTCTGTGCGCGAACGTCCCCGCAGTCGAGCAGCGCGATCGATGATGGCGATGTCGGCTTCCGGAAGCCGCATCGACAACGGCTGGTCTTTGCGTTCGACGGCGTTGCGCATGGCAAATTTACCGAATATGGGGTGATCTTAGCGAATGTAGTGCAAAATACAATACCAAATTGATGTGGCGCAGCCACGTTTGTTTCTACGATCGGCGCTGCACGATGGATTCCGCATAGGTGCGGCCTGCGAGATCGGCTCCTCACTTGGTTCTTGGGCCTTCATCGTGGCGGGCGCCGAGGCGGCGATGTCTGCTGTCGACGATGCGCAATCTCGGTCGCCTGATTCCGTAACAGAGGCGCGAATAAGAGACCGAACGGAGCGTCTATCGGTAGTACTGCGGCCCCTCCCCTGTCGATGCGTCCGGCAGGGCCAGCGCCCACGGCGCTCATGGCAAACGAACCGAAGCCACCAGCGATCGGCTGCTCGCCCGGAGGCGACCGAAGCAATCATCCTGTCTTTGGGAGATGATGCTCGACGGTCGGCGATCCTCGGCATGGAGCAACGAGGGGACCCATCGCACGGCCTCGGGTTTGGAGTGCGTATTTTGTCCTATTGCGAATGCTTCGCAATAGCATTCATATAGCGCCTTCCGTCTTGAGCATCCTCGTATGAGGAAGCTGGTGCATGGTCGTAAGGAAGGAGCGAGAGCGTGTCGAACCCTTTCGTTGTTGCAGTCGTCGACCGTAGGGGACCCGCACTCCTCTTGCGGATTGCGCGGATGTCATGCGCGACCTTCGCGATGCTCTTGGCGGCGGCGATCTTCCATACCGCCGTGGCGACGGCAGCCGAACGGATCGTGTCGGCGAGCGGGCCGATCACCGAGATCCTCTGGGCCATCGGCGCTCGGGACGATGTCGTCGCGGTCGACACGTCGAGCCTGTTTCCGGAAGACGTCCTGAGGTCGAGACCGAGCGTCGGCTACATGAGGGCCTTGTCGGCGGAGGGGGTACTTTCGACCCGGCCGACCCTTCTCCTCTCGGCCGAGGGCGCCGGTCCGCCGGACGTCCTGAAGCTCCTGCGCGAGGCGGGCGTTCGGGTCGAGATCCTGCCCGACGCCTTCTCCGGTGAGGCCCTGGCGGCCAAGATCCGCCGCATCGGCGCGCTCACCGGCCGCGACACGCGCGCCGAGGCGCTCGCCGACGACGTCGAGCGGCGTTTCGCCGATCTTGCGCCGCTGCGCGCCGCCGCCGAGCCGCGCCGCATCCTCTTCGTGCTGATGCTCCAGGCGAGCCGCGCCATGGTCGGCGGACGCAATACCGCTGCCGATGCGGTGATCCGCATGGTCGGCGGGATCAACGTCGCCGCGGCGATCGACGGCTACAAGCCGATGACCGAGGAGGCGATCACCGCCGCGGCGCCCGACGTGGTCCTGATGATGGTTCGCCCGGGCGTCCCGGCCCCGCCGGCGGAAGAGCTCTTCGCCCTGCCCGCCTTCGCCCGGACACCGGCGGCGGCCAAGAAGGCGATGATCGCCATGGATGGCCTCTACCTGGTCGGTTTCGGACCGCGCGAACCCGAGGCCATCCGCGATCTCGCCGAAGCCCTGAATCGTCTCGATGGGAGTGGCCGATGACCATGACGAGCGAACTCGCGCCGATCTCGATCCTCGACGGTCTGGTCCGTCGTCGCCAGATCGTGGTGGGTGCTGCCGCCGCCGGCGTGGCGGCGGTCTTCGCGCTCGTGGCCGTCTCGTCGCTCGGCACCGGCGCGCTGTCGATCCCGCCCGAACGGGTCATCGTGATCCTGGCCGAGTTCGCCTCCGGACGGGTCGACGCGACCGATCGCGACACCCTGGTTCTGTTGTCGATCCGTCTGCCGCGCCTGCTGACGGGGATGCTGATCGGCGCGACGCTGGCGGTCGGCGGCGCCCTGATGCAGGGGCTCTTCCGCAACCCACTCGCCGATCCGGGGCTCGTCGGCGTGTCGAGCGGGGCGTTGCTCGCTGCCGCACTCACCATCGTCGTCGGGGACGCCCTGCTCGCTCGCCACGTCGTCGCGAACGGCTTCGTCGCGTTGCCGCCGGCCGCCTTCGCCGGCGGATTGGCGACGACGCTCCTCCTCTACGTCGTGGCGACGCGGCGCGGGCAGACCTCGATCGGCACGATGCTGCTCGCCGGCATCGCCGTGCAGGCGGCGGCGGGTGCGGGGATCGGCGTCCTCCAGTATCTCTCCGACGATCGGCAATTGCGCGATCTCACCTTCTGGACGATGGGAAGCCTCGGCGGTTCCACCTGGTCGAAGCTGGCGATCGTGGCGCCGGTGCTCGTCGCCTGCCTCGCCGCCGTGCCGTTCCTCGCTCGCGGCCTCAACGCGCTGCTGCTGGGCGAAGCCGAGGCGCTGTTCATGGGGCTCTCGGTGCAACGCATCAAGGTCGCCACCATCGCGGTCGTCGCATTGGGAATCGGCACGGCGGTTTCGGTCGGCGGCCTGATCGGCTTCGTCGGGATCGTCGTGCCGCACGTCCTTCGTCTCGTCGTCGGCTCCGATCACCGCGCCCTCTTGCCGCTTTCCGCGCTCGGCGGCGCGGTCCTTCTCGTCGGTGCCGACACGATCGCCCGGACCGTCGTGGCGCCGGCCGAACTGCCGATCGGCATCGTGACGGCGGTGATCGGCGCGCCGTTCTTTCTGTGGCTGGTTTCGAGTGGCAAGAGGAGCCTCGGGTGACCGCGTTGCTCGCAGCCCATGAGGTGAGCCGCATCGTCGGGCGTCGTGCGCTCGTCGACCGGGTCTCGCTCGCGATCGAGCCCGGCGAGGTCGTGGTGCTCCTCGGCCCCAACGGCGCCGGCAAGACGACGCTGCTGCGGATGCTGGCCGGTGAGATCCGACCCTCGGGCGGCGCAATCGCCTGGGAGGGCGTCCCGATCTCGGATTGGAAGCCCCGGTCCCTCGCCGCCAAGCGCGCCGTGATGTCGCAGAGCCATCCGCCGACCTTCCCGTTCACGGTGTTCGAGGTGATCTCGATCGGGCTCGAGGGGATCGGCGGCGGCTGCGACCGGCGCACGCGGCTCGCGGTGATCGAGGAGGCGCTCGCCGCTGCCGATCTGGTGTCGCTCGCCGGCGCGGACTACGGGACGCTGTCGGGCGGCGAACGACAACGTGTTCAGTTCGCACGAGCCTTGGCGCAACTGCGGATCGGCGGACGCAGCGAGAGGCGTCAGGCGATGTTCCTCGACGAGCCGGTAGCGAGCCTCGATCTGTGCCATCAGTTGGCGTTGATGGACCGCGCCGGCGATCTCGCCGGCGAAGGGATCGCCGTCGTCGCGGTTCTGCACGATCTCAATCTCGCCGTCCGCTATGCCGACCGGTTGATCGTGCTCGCCGAAGGGCGTGTGCGGGGTGTCGGCGTGCCGAGCGAAGTGCTCAGCGATGCGTTGCTCCGCGAGGTCTACCGCGTGTCTCTTCCGGTTGGCGGTGCCCCGTCTGCCGGCGTGCCTTTCGTCCTGCCGCAATTGCACGGATCCGGCCGGACAGTCGGAAAGGGTGAGATCGACGACGAGGGCGCTCTCGGAGGATCGATGGGTGTCGCCGCGAAGACGGCGGTCTGAATTTGAACGCAGATCGATGAGCGGGCTACGTCGAAGTCTGGAAGAGATCCAGTTCGATGACGCCCGACACGTGAGCAGCGTGGCGCTCGCCTACATCTTTGCTACGTCGAATCCCTTATGGACTTCTATTTCCGAGTTTTTGCGAACAACTCGCATTGTCAAAAAGATTGCCACTTGCTAGGAAGACCTCACGGTCGCCAGCCAGCCGGTCCTCGACAGAGTCGCCAGCCATCGATCGCCCCCGACACAACGACGACGACAAGGGAGGCGACGCCATGACGGCTGTCGAACCGACGATTTCGCACGCCCACGGCTTCGACCGGGACGCCCTCGCGCGCCGCCTCGTCGAGGACACGACGACGGTCGCCGAGCAGATCGCGCGGGAGCTGAGCCTTCCACCCGTCGACGTGATGCGTCTCCTGCCCGAGGATCTGTGCCGCTGGGCGCCCGGGACGGCCTTCGCCGACGTCATGGGCGACGTCGCCGAGTGGGGCGAGGTTCTCTTCCTCGTCCACACGGTCAACGCCATCGTCGAGGTCAAGGCCGAAGTGCCGAAGGGCAAGGTCTCGTCCGACTTCTACAATCTGCACGGCCCGGGACCGCTCGGCGGGCATCTCAAGGCCTCGCGTTGCGCCACCATCGCCTTCGTTCGCCGCCCCTTCATGAAGATGGAGACGCGGTCGATCCAGTTTTTCGACGGTGACGGCGAGGGGATGTTCAAGATCTACGTCGGACGCGATGCCGAGCGGCGGTTGAAGCCCGAGCAAGTCGCTCGCTTCGACGCGCTGGAGGCACGCCTCTGCACCGCGCCGGCCGAATGAGCGGGAGGCGAGGATGTTCCCGCACCGCGTCGAGACCGGCGGCGATCCGCTGGCGCCCTTCGTTCCGGCCCTGAGCGGGCCGGCGCTGACCCATGCCTTCTCGCGCCGGGCGCCGCTCCTTCCGTGGCGAGGGGTGCGCGAGGTCGCGAAAGATCGGGTCTCCGATCGCGTGCGACGGCTCGAGCAGGCGCCGCGAACCGAGACGACGGTCGCCTATGTCCACGTGCCCTTCTGCCACAATCACTGCCTCTTCTGCGGCTTCTATCGCAACGCCCACGATCCAGAGCGCTATGCGCGCTTCGTCGATCTGCTGATCGCCGATCTCGAACGGTCCTCGCGCCTGCCGATGGTCGCCGACGGACCGGCGATCTCGGCCGTCTACATGGGCGGCGGTACGCCGACGGCGCTCGCGGCGGCCGACATCGGCCGTCTGGTGGCGGCGCTCCGTCGCAACCTGCCGCTGGCGCCCGATTGCGAGATCACCCTCGAAGGGCGCACCCACGGTTTAGACGACGACCGGATCGACGCCGCTCTCGACGCCGGCGTGACGCGGATTTCGCTCGGCGTGCAGTCGCTCGACACCCGGGTTCGCCATCGCCTCGGCCGCAAGTTCGACCGCGCCGGTCTGATCGACGCCATCGAGCGGCTGGTGGCGCGCGATCGAGCGACGGTCGTGATCGATCTGATGTTCGGGCTCCCGGGTCAGACGGCCGACGTCTGGCGGCGAGACATCGAGACCGCCGCCGAACTCGGCCTCGACGGGCTCGACTTCTACGCGCTCAGCGTCTGGCCGGGCGGGCCACTCGCCCAGGCGATCGCCGGCGGCAAGGCGTTGCCGCTGCCGAGCCTCGCCGATCAGGGGCTCGCCTATGAGGAGGCGTCGGCCTTCTTCGCCGAGCGGGGGTGGCGGCGCCTGTCGCAGGCGCACGTCGCCCGCTCGTTCCGCGAGGAGAACCGCTACAACCGATCGGTCAAGGCGGGGGCGGCCTGCCTCGCCTTCGGCCCCGGCGCCGGCGGATCGGGGCTGGCGACGCGCTGGTCGATCGACACCAACCTCGAGACATGGTCCGCCGCGGTCGAGGCCGGGCGCTCCACCATCGGCTGGATCGGCGATCTGTCCGCGACCCACGACGTCACCGCGGCGATCACCGCCGCGATGGAGGAAGGTCTCCTCGATCTGGCGGCGATCGAGACGCGTCTGCCCGGGTTCCGCGTCCGATCGGCGCCCCTGATCGCGGCCTGGGAAGCGGCGGATCTGGCACGTTGCGACGGCGCGGTCCTCGCCACGACGCTCGCCGGCGACTTCTGGATGACGACGCTCGCCGGTGGCCTGCTCACCGTCGCCGACCTCGTCGCGGCGGAGGCGCAGGCATGAGCGATCGTCGCCTTCTTCTCTTCGGGGCTTCGGGGCGGACCGGCCGGCACCTCGCGTCGGCGGCGCTCTCCGCCGGATGGACCGTGACCGCGGCGCTGCGCGATCCCGAGCGCCGTCATCTCCTGCCGGCAGAGGTCGGGGTGGTCGATTGCGACGTGCTCTCATGCGACGCGGTCGAACGCGCCGTCGCCCACGTCCGTCCCGACGCCGTCGTCTCGACCCTCGGCGGACGGGGTGACCTCTCGGTCGACGATATCGGCATTCGTCATCTGGTCGAAGCCTGCGTCGTCGCCGACCGCCGTCGTCTCGTCGTCGTCACTTCGCTCGGTTGCGGCGGCTCGCGCGCCCACGCCTCGCCGCGTCTCCTCGCCGCGATCGGCGAGGTCCTGACCGCCAAGACGCGCGGTGAGAGCCATGTCGTCGCCTCCGATCTCGATTGGACGATCGTGCGCCCCGGCGGCCTCCTCGACGAGGCCGCGACCGGCACGGCCGTGCTGATCGAGGACGAAGCCGCCCACGGCCGCATCGCCTGCGTCGATCTCGCCCGTCTGCTGCTCGACCTCGTCGACGAACGCTCGTCGATCCGGCGGGTTCTCTCCGCGATCGATCCCTCTCTGTCCGTCTCCGTCCTTTCTCCCACCTCCGCCCACACACGAGGAGATGCCCCGTGAACCGCCCTCTGTCCGTCCTCGCCGGAACTGCCCTGGTTCTGATCTTCGGTTCGCTCGCCGCCTCGGCGGAAGCGACCAAGACGAAGAAGAAGCAACCGGAAACGAAGGTCGAGGCGAGCGACGCCGCGGCGGCGACGCAGACCGCGAAGGCCGGCGCGAACGAGACGCTCGACACCATCGTCGTGACCGCCGGACGTCGCGAGATCCAGATCCGCGAGGCGCCGGCGACGGTCTCGGTCGTTCGCCGCAAGGACATCGAGCGCAAGGGCGGATCGTCGGTCGCCGAATTGCTGCGCGACGTGCCGGGCGTCCAGGTCGACGAGTCGTCGATCCCCGGCCTCAAGCGCATCCGCATTCGTGGCGAGGACGCCAAGCGCTCGCTCGTCCTCATCGACGGTCAGGAGGTCACCGACCACACCACCTATGGCCCGCCGCTGCTGATCGATCCGGCGCTCATCGAGCGGATCGAAGTGGTGCGCGGACCGCTTTCGGTCCTCTACGGCTCGCGGGCCATCGGCGGTGTCGTCAACATCATCACCCGCAAGCCGTCGTCGAAGCCCGTCGAGGTCTCGGTCGGCGGCGGCTACGACAGTGGAACGCGCGGCTATACCGCCAACGGTTTGGCCTCCGGCACCATCGACGGCTTCACCTATCGCCTCTTCGCCGGTCGCACCGAAAACACCACGCGCGTGACGCCGGACGGGGAACTGCCGAACACGTCCTTCAACTCCAAGAGCCTCGATGCGCGTCTCGGCTGGTCGAACGACACCCACTCGTTCGCCTTCGGCTACGACCGGCTCGACCTGTCGAGCCGGTCTTCGACGCCGCCGGGAACGGTCGGGGGCACCTTCACCGCCTTCCAGCTCGACATGCCCCGCCGGGACCGCGAGAAGTTCGCCTTCTTCTATGAGGGAAAGCACCTTCTGCCGGGGATGGAGAAGCTCTCGGTCAACGCCTTTCGTCAGACCGTCGATCGGCGCTTCCTGCAGACGGTCGGCTTCAAGATGGGGTCGTACTTCAGCCAGTACTATGACCACGACGATTCAGATCTGTTGACGACCACCGGGGTCAACGTTCAGAGCGATTGGACCCTGCCCTTCGGCAACACGCTCGTCGTCGGCGCTCAGTATCTCGAGGATGCGATCGACAAGGAGGCTTCCCAGATCGGTTGGTATCGCTACGGGATGGGGCCGCAGATCCCTGTCGACCGGACCATCCGGCAGGATGCCTATAGCCGGACTTGGTCGGCCTATGCACAGAACACCTGGGCCTTCGCCGATGACTGGAAGCTCGTCACCGGCCTTCGCCAGACCTTCCTCCAGGCGGGCGTGACGGCCAGCAACGACCCGGCGGTGACGCCGCGTGACAGCGATGCCTCCCGCACCATCGGCTCGGCGACGCTTCTGTGGAGCCCGACCAAGGATCTGACGGTGCGTGCCGGCTGGGGCCAGGGTTTCGTGACGCCGACCCTGATGCAGCTCCACACCGGCACCTTCTTCGGCTCCGGCTTCAACGTCCGTCCAAATTCGAACCTGAAGCCCGAGACGTCGAACAGCTTCGAGATCGGAGCGCGTTGGAACGACGGACGCTTCCGGGTCGACGGGACCCTGTTCTACACCGACGCGCGGGACTACATCGCCTCGACCACCTGCTCGACCGTCGTCGGCGTCACCTGCACGTCGCCCTTCGACTACGCCTACACCAACATCAATCGCGCCACGACGATGGGCGGAGAATTGACGGCGGGCTGGAAGTTCCTCGACGGATACGAGGCCTACGGCAATCTCACCCACCTGAAGCGCGAGTACTTCTACCCGACCTTCTCGACGACCAAATCCGGCGTGCCCGATTTCGCCGGAAGGCTAGGCGTTCGTTGGGACGGGACGATGTGGGACGACGTCGGCGTCTGGGCCGATGCCTATATGCGAGCCGGCTCGAAGATCGAACTCGAATCCTCCAGCCGGTCGATCTCGACCGCCGGCGGTTGGTCGACCGCCAACTTCGAATTCGGCGCGTCCTGGAAGTCGCCGGATCGCTTCGGCGAGCATTCGCTCTCGGTGGCGCTGACCAATCTCACCGACCGCTCCTACAAGCCGGCGATCGAGGAACTGACCCAGACCGGCCGCGCCGTGATGGTCAACTTCCGGTCGACCTTCTGAGGAGACGGGCGATGACCGGCATCGACATGAGCCCGCTCGGTCTCTTCATGGCGGCCGGCCCGGTCGGCAAGGGGGTGATGGCCGGGCTGGTCGTCGTCTCGATCTGGACCTGGGTCGTCGTCGTCGAGGTCTGGCTGGGCACGCGTGCGCTCCGTCGGGCGGTGGCGAGGGGAGCCGAGGCCCCCCTTCTCGCTCCCCTTACCGTCACCGGGCGATCGGAAGCCGATCTCGTGATCGAGGCGGAGAGCCCGGCGGAGAGGCGCGGCCGCATCGGCGAGGCGATGATGCGCGAAGCGCAGTCGTTGGTCGCCACCGTCGAACGGGGGCTTCCAACACTGGCGATGATCGCGTCGGCTGCGCCCTTCGTCGGCCTCTTCGGGACGGTGTGGGGCATCATGTCGTCCTTCATGGGGATCGCCGCGGCGCAGGACACCAGCCTCGCCGTCGTCGCGCCGGGCATCGCCGAGGCACTGGCGGCGACCGCCGTCGGCCTCGCCGCCGCCATCCCCGCCTCACTCGGTTACAACCGCCTCGCGGCGTCGCTCGGACGCGTCGGCCAAGGGCTTCACCATCTCGTCGAGCGGGAAGCGGCAGCCTTCTCCCTCACCGCCTTCACGACCCGCAAGCTCTCGGGAGACAGGCCATGATCTCTTCCGGCGGAGGTTTCTCTCGGCCCTCGGGGTCTCTCGGACGTCACGCGCCGTCCGCCGAGATCAACGTCACGCCGCTGGTCGACGTGATGCTGGTTCTGCTCGTCGTGTTCATGGTGACCGCGCCGCTGATCGCCTCGGGCCTGAAGCTCGAACTGCCGAAGGCGGCGACGGCGCGTCCGCTCGAGCCTAAGGAGCCGGTTGTCGTGTCGATCGATCGCGACGGGCGGATCGCGGTCGGACGAGACGAAGTCGGCCGTGATGATCTCGTCGCGACCGTGTTGGCTCGAGGCGCCGACGAGACCCGGATCATCCGGGTGCGCGGCGATCGTGGCGTCGCCTATGGCGACGTCGTCGCCGTCGTCGATGCGCTCGCTGGCGCCGGACTGCGGCGCATCGCGCTCGTCTCCGAGACTTCGGGGGCGCCGCGCGATCCCTCCGATACGGGCACCGTCCGAACCGGCGCACTCGCGGCGCCATGACGGCCCGGTCGCTGGATCCCGCCTCCCCCGGGTTTCGTCGGCGTCGCCTCCTCCTGACGATGGCCTTCACGGCGATGCACGCAGGTCTGTTGTTGGCGTGGATCCCGGTCGGCGATGGTACGGCGCCGTTCGCCGAGGCGGAGATCATCGTCACCACCGAGGTCGTCGACGTGGCCTCGGCGACGCCGAGGGACGGCGCGCGCGCGACGATGGCCGAGCTGGCGCCTGCGGAACCACCCCGGGAGGAGCCCGTTCCCTCGGAGCTGCCGCCTCCCGAGCCCTCTCCTCCTCCGCCCGCCGAGGACGCTCGCCCCTCTCCCGTCGAGGAGAGCGAGCCGCCGCTGGCCGTCGTCGAGAGCGACCGAAGCGCCGAACCGGTTCCCGTGCCGCCGCCGCCGAAGTCGCGTCCCGAGCGGAAGAAGACACCTCCTCGCAAGGACAGGCCGGTCGTCGCGGTTCGAGCCACCGAGCCCAAGCGTGCCGACCGAGCGGCGACCACCGGCGCCATCGCGGGTCAGGCCGCATCGGGCGGAACCACGGCTCGTGCCGGCGCCGACCCCGGCTACGGCGCGCGCGTTCGCGCCATGCTCCAGGCTCGCGTCGACGGCCTCGGCCTCGAGGACGTCGAAGGCACGGTGGTGGTCGGCTTCACCATCGACGCGTCCGGCGCCGTGGTGTCGCACGGTCTCAGCCGGTCGTCCGGCAGCGGCCAGATCGACCGGTCGATTTCCGGATTGCTCGGTCGACTGCGCTTTCCACCGCCGCCCGGAGGGCGTTTTGCCGCAACCGTGGCGATCCGGATTCGGTGAGCCGGGCCGTCGTGCGGCTTGATATCCGTCAACGCAAATGCAAATCATTTGCAATAGCAGGAATGAAGTTCCAGGCTCGAGGGTCCCGATGAGATCTCCCCTTCCGTTCACATTGCTCGGCGCGTCCGCGTTGGCCATCCTCGTCGCCGCCGGTTCGGCTGGGGCGACGGACTTGTCCAAGAAGGCTCCGCCGGCTCCCGCTCCGGTGTCGTCACCGAAGGCCATTCCGTCGACGACCGCCATCTACGACCCGATGGGCGGCCTCGAAGGGCGCAACCTCAACCGCGCCGACCTGCCACAATGTTCGCAGTGGTGGGGCGGACCGATCGGCACGCTGGTGCCTGCGGGGATCGAGCAGTCGGCGGTGCCGATGCCGGGCATCCACGGCATGGTGGCGACGGGCTATTCGACCGCCTGCATGCGCTTCGAGGCCCTGGCGCAGGGCAGCGTCTTCCAGAACGGTTTCTTCGGACGCGCCAATCTCTACCGGGAATCGGTCGGCTCCTACGATCCACCGGGCGGCGGCACCGTCGCCGACGACCGCAGCCGCTGGAACTTCGGCGGCGGCCTCGGTTGGGCGCGCGCCGACGGCTCGTTCGTCTCCTTCGACGCGCAACGCCTGCAGCGCGACAAGATCCTCTACCCCGGCGCCTCGATCGACACCCGCCGTTTCGACGTGACCAATCTCTCCGCCAAGGGCCGGCTGGTGGTCGACCACGAGGTCGTCCGTACTTTCCGCTTCCAGGCCGGGTGGACCGACTACGACCGCATCAACGACAACTTCTCCTTCCGCACCACCCTGCCGGCGCAGCAGGTGGAGGCGCGGTTCGAGCGGCAGGTGTGGAACGGGTCGGCGGCGGTCGACGGCGGTTCGGGGCCGTTCACCTGGACGCTCGGCGCCGACGTGAAGTCCGATCACCGCGACGCCACCCGCTACATGGGCGCGGCCCTCGCCGCCCAGTCTCCCGTTCTCGCCGATGCGACAGTGACCACCACCGGCGTCACCGCCGACGGCAAGTGGGCCTTCGCCCCCGATTTCCGCCTCCTCGGCGGCCTGCGCCTCGACTTCGTCCAGGCGAGCCTCGACGGCATGGATCGCGGCGGCATGGTGACCGGAATGGCGGCGACGCCGACGCCGCGCGCCCTCTTCGCCACCTATTACGGCTACACCGGAAACGGCGACGAGCAGGAGGTGAACCTCGGGGGCTCGCTGCGGCTGGAGAAGGATGTCGACGGCGGCGCCGGCCGTCTCTTCGCCGGCGTCAAGCGTGTGGTGCGCACCGCCGATCCACGCGAACGCTACTTCGGCAGCTTCACGCCGCCGGCGATGGTGGCGCGCACCTGGATCGGCAATCCCGATCTGGCGCCCGAACAGCATCACGTCGCCGAGATCGGCGGCGGCTGGGCACGTGGCCCCTGGGAACTGGCGGCGCGCGCCTATGCCGACCACGTGAGCGACTTCATCCTGTGGGATCGGGCCCGCGGTCAGAGCGGCATCCTCGTCGCCAACGGCGCCAACGTCTTCCGCAATGTCGACGCCTTCCTCGCAGGGTTCGAGGCCAAGGCTCGATACCGCTTCGACCACGGCTTCTGGGCCGGCGGCGAGTTTTGGGCGACATACGGCGAGAACATCACGGACGGGCGACCGATCGGTCAGATTCCGCCGCTCGAGGCGTCCCTGCGCGCCGGTTGGGGGAACGAGATGTTCGAGGTCGACGGGCGTTGGCGTCTGGTGGCCGGAGCGACCCGCATCGACGATTCGGCCGCGACGGGGTCGGGGTCCGATGTCGCGACCGGCGGCTTCGCCACGGCCGATCTGACCGGGACCTGGAAGCCCAAGCCCAACATCCGCGTCAGCCTCGGCGTCGAGAACATCTTCGATCGCCGTTATGCCGAGCACATCGAACGCACCGACATCGACGACCCGATGCTCTTCAATCCTGCGGCTGCCGGCCGCACGGTCTGGGGGCGGGCTTCGATCCGGTTCTGACGTCCGCCGTTCGACCGCCAAGGCCTCTCTCGAGGTCGCGGCGGCCCGCCGTCGACGACCAGGGAGGCCGAAGCATGATCAGACTGCGCATGCCCGCATCGTTGCTCGCCGAAGTCATGGAGCCGGCGGCGATCTCCGCCATCGCCACCGCCATGGCGGTGCGATCCCGCCCCTGTCCGATCTGTGGGGTCGAATGCGACCAACGCGTCGCCGGCGACGGCGCCTGTCGGCATCTCTGTGGCGTCGTCTTCAACGTCGACGGGTAGGTGCTCTGAGGCGATCGCCCGCCGGTCGATCGGCGATCGACGCCGCGTTCACGAGACGCGCCGGCTCTCATGCCGACGGTAGAGGAGATCGAAGCATGGTCAGACTACATGTTCCCGTTCTGGTGCTCGCCGCACTGATGGGCGCGACGTCGGCCTCGGCCGAGACGGTGAAGCTCGATCAGTACGCTCTCGTTCTTCCCGGAAACCTGCCGCATTTGATGCGCACCATCGGCGATCATCGGGCCGAGCTCGGTCTCGATGCTCGCCAGTCGGCCGAAGTCGACGCGATCCTCGCCGAAGTGCCGGGGAAGATCCGCCCGCTCTTCCAGAAGGGCGAAGCGTTGGAGAAGGCGATCGCCGGTGACGTGCTGGCGGGAAAGGTCGGCCCCGACCTGAAGTCGCGGCTCGACACGCTCCAAGCGGTCAAGCGTGAGGCGGCGGAAGTTCACACCGCCTGCATCGTGCGGGTGCGCACCCTGCTGACCGCCGAGCAGTACGAAGGCGTGTTGAAACTGGCTCGCGACGAGAAGCCGGTGAAATGACCTCTGGCGCGATCCATCGTCGTCGTTCCGCGGTCGCCGACGCGACCGGACGGGGGTGGGCCTTCCTTCTCGTCGCGACGATCGGCATGCCGATCGTCGGTGCGGCGACAACCCGAGACGAGAGATCCTTCGAACCATGACCATCCGCTCTACCCGCCGCGCCGCCCTCGCCGGCCTCGCCTCGTTCCTCGTCGCTCCCTGCGTGGGGCGTGCGGCCGTCTCCCCCTTGCGCGAATTGACGTTGTGGGGCCCGCCCGCCGGCCCCTCGATCACCGTCGCCCATGCGGCGGCGACGGGGATGCTCGCCGAGGTCGCCGACAAGGTGACCTTCAAGGCCTGGCGTAACCCGGACGAGCTGCGCGCCGGTCTGACCTCGGGCACGCTCGCCGCCTCGGTGATGCCGACCGCCTCGGCTGCCAATCTCTTCAACCGCGGTCTCGGCGTGCGTCTCCTCAACGTGATGACCGACGGGCTGCTGCACGTCATCGCCACCGACCCGACGCTCGACCGTATCGAGAAGCTGAGGGGCAAGACCATCGCCATCCCCTTCCGCAACGACACGCCGGAATTCGCCTTGGCCCGCCTTCTCAAGGCGCTCGACATGGTGCCCGGCCGCGATCTGACGGTGGAGACCACGGGGACGCCGATCGAGGCAATCCAGATGGTCGCGAGCGGCCGGATCGACGCGGCGCTGGTGCCCGAACCCGCCGCCTCGGCCGCGATCGTCCGCGCCGCGGCGATGGGCAAGACCGTGGTGCGGGCCATGGACTTCCAGGTCGAATGGGCGCGGCTCACCGGCAATCCGCCCGATCTGCCGCAGGCCGGCATGGCCGTCACCGACGCTTTCCTGAAGGCGAATCCCGACCATGTCGAGCGTCTCCACCAGGCGCTCGCCAAGGCGACGGCGGAGGTGCTCGCCGCGCCGGCCAAGGCCGCCGGCAGCGCCGCCTCGGTGCTCGAACTGCCGTGGCCGGTGATCGAGAAGGCGATCCCCCACTCCCGCCTCGTCTGCACTCGGGCGAGCACGGCGCGCGCCAGCCTCGAACGGCTGTTCACGACCGTCGCCGAATACCAGCCGAGCGTCATCGGCGGGCGATTGCCGGACGCGGGGTTCTATCTGTGACCGCAACCGCGACGATCGGTGCGGCGACACGGGCAGGTCGGATCGGCCGCTTCCTGTGGGCGGGGTGGGCCGGCGTCGCGGCACTGTCGCTCTTCGCCGCCCTGTGGTCGGCCGGACATCGCGCCTATGGCGCCTTCATCCTGCCCGATCCGGTGGCGACGCTCGTCGCGGTCGGGCGTCTCGTCGCCGACGACGGAGCTCGGGCGATCGCCCTGACGACCGCTCTGCGAGCGATCGAAGGGTTCGTCCTCGCCGCGACACTCGGCACCACGCTCGGTCTCGTCGCCGGCTATTCGGCGGCGAGCCTTCGGCTGGCGCGCCCCTTCGTCACATTGCTGCTCGGCGTACCGCCGATCGCCTGGATCGTGCTCGCCATGATCTGGTACGGCTCGACCGACGCCACCATCGTCGTCACCGTCGTCGTCGCCGGTCTGCCGCTCGCCTTCGTCGGCGCGGCGGAAGGGGTCGCGACCCGCGACCGCGGTCTCGACGACATGGCGCGGGCCTATGGCGCGAGCGACCTCCAACGCTTCCTCACCCTCGGCCTGCGCCATGTCGCGGCCCATGTGTTCCCGGCCTTGACGGTGACGCTCGGCTCCTCGGTCAAGGTGGCGATCATGGCCGAACTCCTCGCCAACACCGGCGGTATCGGCGGCGCGCTTGCCCGCGCCCGCGCCGATCTCGACGTCGAGACCGCCACCGCCTGGGTGCTCCTCGCCGTCGCCGGGCTGATCGCCGCCGAATACGGCCTGCTCCATCCGATCCGCGCCGAACTCGAGCGCTGGCGCGAGGCGGCCCGGCCCTGGGGGGTGAAGCGATGACCGCCGCCTGCCCGCTGGGTCGAGAACCGCCCGCCGTCGTCCTGTGCCTTGCACGGATTGGCCACTCGTATCTCGGACGCACCGTCGTCGACGGCATCGATCTGGCGATCGGCGCGTCGGAAGTGGTGGCGCTCGTCGGACCGTCGGGCTGCGGCAAGAGCACGCTCGTCCACATCGCCGCCGACGTGGTCGCCCCGACGCGCGGGCGGGTCGAGCGCGCCTTCGCCCGCCAGGGCATGGTCTTCCAGGACCCGCGCCTGATGCCCTGGGCGAGCGCCCTCGACAACATCGCCTATCCGCTGGCGCTCGCCGGCGTCGGCCGGACGGCGCGCCGGGAGAAGGCGCGGGCCGCCGCCGCCCGGGTCGATCTCGCCGCCGAGGATCTCGACAAGTTTCCGGTCGAGCTTTCCGGCGGCATGCGCCAGCGTGCCGCCATCGCCCGCGCCCTGGTCGTCGCTCCCGACTTCGTCTTCTTCGACGAACCCTTCACCGCGCTCGACGTGGCGCTCAAGCGCCGCATGCAGGATCTGGTGATCGCGGCGGCGGCGGAGGCGCGCTTCTCGGCGCTCTTCGTCACCCACGACCTCGCCGAAGCGGCGCGCATCGCCGACCGCATCGTCGTCATGGACACCAACGGGCGTGGCCTCGTCGGCGAACGACGCCTGCCGGGAGCGCCCGGCTCGCGCGACGACGCCGAGGTCTTCCGCCTCGTCTCGGGCTTCCTCGCCGACGACCCGTTGTTTCGCCACGTCCACGACATCGACGAGCGGAGGCGGGCATGATCGATCGGGTTCGACGCAGGGTCGGCGCGCTTCTCGACGTGCTCGTCGACGAGGGGCTGCGCCTGTTCTTTCCGCTGGCGGCGCTGCAGGCGGCGCTCTGGCCGGTCGTCTGGGTGGTAATCCACGGATTCGACCTGCCCTTCGCCCGCGATCTGCCGCCGGCGCTGTGGCATGGCCACGAGATGCTGGTCGGCGCCTGGGGCGCCGCGCTCCTCGGCTTCCTCACCACGGCATTGCCCGAATTCTCCGACACGCCGCGCCTGCGGGGGCGACCTCTGCTGCTCCTCGCCGCCGGCTGGGGCACGGCGCGCCTCGTCGGCCTCCTCGGGCTCGATGCGCTCGGCCCCCTCGCCGGTCTCGCCGACCTCGGCTGGATCGGTGGGCTCGTCGCCTATGGCCTCGTCGTGTCGATTCGCCGTCGCACCTGGGACTACCTCGGCTTCGCCGTCTGGCTCACCGGCTTCTTCGCGACGGAAGGCTTCTTCCGCTTCGCCGCCGCGACCGGCGATGTCGCCGCCGCCCAGACGGCGTTGCGGCTCGTCGGCCTGGTCTTCCTCGGCTTCCTCGGGCTGGCGCTCGCCCGTATCTCGGTGCCGGTGACCAATCTGGTGCTCGATCCGAGCGAGGAGACCTCGCCCTGGCGACCGCATCCGGGACGTCGCAACCTCGCCGCCGGTCTCGTCGCCGTGGCGCTCGCCGGCGAGATCGCCGGGCTCGAGCCCGCCGTCTCCGGCTGGCTGTGGATCGCGGCGGGCGCCGGCTTCCTCGATCGTGCCGGCGAGACCTTCGTCGGCCGCGCCTTCTTCCGCCTCGAGATGCTGGCGCTCTTCGCCTCCGCCGCCGTCTCGGGGCTCGGGCTTCTGCTCGTCGGCGTCGGCCGGCTCGGCGCGCCGTGGCCGGAGAGCCCGGCGCTACATGTGGCGTTTCAGGGCGGGCTCGGGGTCGCGGTGATGGCGGTGCTCGCCATCGCCGGGCTCTTCCACACCGGACGGCCGTTGCCGTTCCCGCGTCCGCTGTGGTTCGCCTTCGCCGCCGTCCTCGCCGCGACCGCCCTGCGCACCCTGCCGGACTTCGGCGTGATCGCCGCGCCGCCCGGCGGGCCGCATCTTCTCGCCTCGCTCCTGTGGGCGGGTGGGTTCCTGGTCTGGCTCGCCGTCTATTGGCCCTTCCTCTCGGAGACGCCCAAGGGGCACGCCTCGGGCTGCTGAAGGAGATAGCTCTTGTCCCACTCGCCTCCCGCCGTCCCATCGGCGCCGATCCCGTTCCTGTCGGGCGGCTTCCGGCCATTCTTCCTCCTCGGCGCATTGCAGGCGGCGGCGACCATCGCGGTCTTCGTGCCGTGGTATCTCGGCCTCGTCGCCCCGGCGAGCCTCTTTTCCGCGCCGACGTGGCATGCGCACGAACTGCTCTTCGGCTTCGTGCCGGCGGTCCTCGCCGGTTTTCTCACGACGGCGATCCCGAACTGGACGAAGCGGCCGGCGCTCGTCGGTGTGCCGCTCGCGGCGCTGGTCCTGCTCTGGTTCGCCGGGCGCGCCGCCGTTCTCGCTTCGGCTGGGCTCGGCTGGATTGCGACGACGGCGATCGACGTCGCCTTCCTCGTCGTGGTGGCGCTGTGGGCCGGTCGGGAGATCGTCACGGCGGGCGATCGGCGCAATCTGAAGACCGTCGCCTGGGTGGTCCTGCTCGCCGCCGCCAACGGGCTGTTCCATTGGGAGATCGAACGCTGGGGGCGGACGATCTGGGCCGAGCGGATCGGCCTCGCCGCGATCCTGGCGTTGATCCTGCTGGTCGGTGGGCGGATCGTTCCTCAGTTCACGGCGAACCGCCTCGCAGCGCGCAGCCCGGTCGGCGACGTGCGCCGAAACCCGTCACTCGACGTCTTCGCCGCCTGGGCTTCAGGGGCGGCGCTCGTCGCCTGGGTGGTCGCCGGGCAATGGTCGGCGACGGCCATTCCGGCGGCCATCCTGCTCGCCGTCGCCGGGGTCTCGAACCTCGCCCGGCTCTCCGGTTGGCGCGGCCTCGCCACCCTCGGCGAACCGCTGCTCGCAGTCCTGCATCTGGGATGGGCGACGACGGCGCTCGGCTTCCTCGTCGCCGCCGCGTCCGAACTCGGCCCCGATGTCGTTCCGGCGACGGGGGCGGTTCATCTGTGGACGACCGGGGCGATCGGGCTCTTCACGCTGGCGGTGATGACCCGCGCCTCGCGTGGCCACACCGGACGTTCGCTGGTCGCCGGTGCCGCCACGACGGCACTCTACCTCCTCGTGGTGATCGCCGCCGCCGCGCGTCTCGTCGTGGCGCTGCGCCCCGAATGGACGCTCCCCGGCCTCGCGACCGCCGGCCTCGCCTGGATCGCCGCCTTCCTCGGCTTCGCGATGCTGCATGCCGGAATGCTCACGCAGCGGCGTCGTTGAGCCGCTCAGTCGAGCGGCGTCACCCGGCCGGCCGGCGTGAGCTCGGTCCGGTCGGCGTCGATGCGCATCAATCCGCGACCGGCGAGAGAGGCGATGGTGGGGGCGCGGAACGTCGTTCGCCCTCCCTTGGCCCGCCATCCCAGTCCCACGGCGAACAGCGGCCCTTTTCGGGCCGCCGCCAAAGCGGCTTTCTGCACGCCGGTCAATGGCGGTTGCATCGGTTCGCTTCGACGGGGCGAAGCTCCGCCGGGCAGGTCGCCATCTCGTGGATTCTCGGACGTCTTGTCGAAGAACACGCGCATCACGTTTCTCCCGATCGGGACGACGGGATTTCACCGTCACCGAGGTCGGTTCGCCGGGAACCGTCAGGTGACATCCGGCGCGGCGATGGTGAAGACCGCGTCGAAACCTTCGAATTCCGACGGGCCGGTCATCAGCGCGGCGAAGCTCTCCGCGCCACGATGGGAGGCGACGAAATCGTCCGACTTCGTCCAGACGTCGAAGGCGGCGCTGTCCGCCCAGACGGTGTGGGTGGCGTAGAGGGTGTGATCGCCGCGCGTCGGGCCGCGCAGGAGATGGAAGCCGAGGAAGCCGGTCTGTCGCAGCAAGCGGCTCTCGCGCGCCTTCCAACGGGTTTCGAATTCGACCTCGCGGCCTTCGGCGATGCGGAAGCGATTCATGGCGATGAACATGATGGTTCCTCTCTGTCGAGCAGGGCCGTCGACGGCCGTCACTTGGTCAGGATCAGGCGGCGCTTCGAAGTGATGCGCAGGCGATAGGTGTCGCCCTCGTGCAGGATGAGTGCCTCGCGCCCTCCCCCGACCAGCGTTTCGATGGGCCAGACGAGCGGACCGTTTTCGACGCCGCGTCGGGTGTCGTCGAGAGCGGCCGGCCGAGGGTCCTTCGAGATCATGTCTGCTCCGCTCCACGATGTCGCGACGCCCCCTCCGGGATCGACGCCGCTGCGACCGGGAGGGCTTCTCCGGTCGTCCCATTCTGCTATATTGCTATTGCGAAGCAGTCGCAATAATGGTGACGCCTCATGGAGATCAGCATGATCACGGATGCCCCCGACGCCGATCGTTCCCGAGTTCCGGCCGCAAGGACACCGCCGACCGAGCAACCGTCCTTCCGTAGCGTCCTCGCCGGGGTCTTTCGTCTCGTCGATCGCGCGATCGTCGAGGTTGCCGGCGAATGACGCAGGCTCGTCGTCGACGGGCCGGTTCACGATGAAAATGGCGTGGCGGATCCGGCGAGGGCGCACCGGACCCGCCACGAGGCTCGCCTGCCCACGGGGGTCAGGAGGCGAGATCTCCGAGGACATCGACGAGCGAACCGAGGCCGCTCGAGCGCAGAGCGCGGAACGGCATCGCCCGGCGCTCGCACAGCCGCTTCACACAGTTGATGGCGTTGTGGCTGACGCAGTCGACGGGGAAGACGACGGCATCCGCCCCCATCAGCGTGCTCTCCAATTCGGCGACCGACTGTTCGAGCCCGCCGTCGTGATGGAGCAGGCAGCCGTTGCAGCGTTCGACGAGGCGCTTGGCGTGCGACACAGTGCTCTTGCGGCCGCCGACGTAGAGGATGCGCCGACCGGCGAGATCGACCCGGATCTCATCGGCACTCTCCTCGATCTCCGGCGCGATCGTCTGGAGGGCCCGTTCGGCGCGTGCCAGCTCCATCAGCAGATCGCGGTTCTCGTCCTGGAGCCGACGGCGTTCGGCGGAGCCTTCCGAGAGGAGCCTCCTCTTCTCGTCGAGTTCGCGTTCCATCGCCGCCGCGTGACGCGTCGCCTCTTCCAACGCCAGAGTGAGACGCCGGATCTCGTCACCGTCGACGAGCGTGGTCAGGCGGGCGACTTCGGCGGTTGCGGCCGCGGCGGACCGCTCGACCTCGGCGAGACGGCCGGCGAGGCGGCCGATCTCGGTATCGCGCGAGGTCACCGCCTCGAGACGATCGAGTTCGGCGCGCCGTAGCTTCTCCGACAACTGATCGCGCTCGCGGGTGAGTGTCGCCACCGCCCGCAACTCTCCCCTGTGGGAGGCGCCGGTGAGATGGGACATCATATGGACCTCGCCGAACAGCCGTGTCTCGAGCGCTTCGTCGAGGGCCGCATGGGTCATCGCCGCCCAGTAGGCCGAAGCGACTTCGCCCTTCTCGACAGCCTCGTCCCAGGCTCTTGCCAGTTCGTCGACGTTGCGGCAGCGCGAGAACCGCCGCACCGCGCCCTCGTGCTCGCTCTCCAGCATCTTCTGGAGAATGCGCGCCACGCGTCCGTCGACCTTGGCGTCATGAACGAAATAGCCATGCAGCTCGTAGTCGGTGAGCGTCTCGGCGCCGACGTAGAGACCGAGACGGACGGCCGTGCGGCGCAGATCGCCGAGGCGCAGACAGGTTCCGATGACCGAACACTGCCAGCCGTTGGGCAGTTCCCACAATCGCCGCCGGCGTCCTTCCCGTGAACGCGTCGATACCGGGTCATGCCCCGCCGCCACGGGAAGCGGCGTCACCGATCGGTCGACCGATGGCGCGAGCAAGGACGTCGGCAATCCGGCCGTGACCGCTCCCTCGGGCGCGCCGCCGCCGTCGGAACGCCTGATCCGACCATTCGGTCTACGGCACTTCGGACACATGACGCGATCTCCTCACTCTGGTCTTCGGCCGATCCTCAATGGAGAACGCCCACGGGGCTTCTGCCGGCTCGGCCGGCCGAACTGCCGCCGCTTCCACCCGTGCGAGATAGCGCAGGCACTGCTGCTCGCGGCGAAGGCGTGGGCGAGACCATCATCGAATAAATGCGAATGACTTGCAATTGCATTCTTGAGGGGAATGAGATGGTCGAGATGTCGGTGCGAGGAGCATCGGCTGGACTTGGCTCGTGGGGCCCCTACACCGAGGGGACACGATGGCGATCGCGAGCGCGATTGATTTGCATCATGGCGCGATGGTGCTGAGACGGCGCAGGTTCCGCATGCGTGCAGGCAGCCAGTTTGGGCATCGACCTCGCCAGCCACCCGGCCACGCTCCCGACAACTCGACGACATCGCCAGGGCTCATTGCGCCCGACGACGATCGTCGCGAGGAGGAGCGACCGTGTCCCTTTCCATTCGTTCGATGAAGCCCGGCGACAGTGCCCGCATCGTCGGTCTGTCGCGCGGCGATCGCGGCTATCGCCAGCGGCTCCTCGCCATGGGCCTGACGCCCGGTGTCGCCTTCACGCTGAAGCGCGTCGCGCCGCTCGGCGATCCGATCGAAATCTCCGTCCGCGACTTCGCCCTGACGCTGCGCCGGGACGAGGCCTCCGTCCTCGAACTGGAGGGCCTGTCATGAGCGAGCGCGAACGCCACACCGTCGCCGTCGTCGGCAATCCCAATTGCGGCAAGACCACGCTCTTCAACCTCCTGACCGGCGCGACCCAGAAGGTCGGCAATTGGCCGGGGGTGACGGTGGAGAAGAAGGTCGGCTCCTACGCCTTCCACGGCCGGATCTACGATCTCGTCGATCTGCCGGGCGTCTACATGATCGGCGCCGTCGGTCGCGGATCGGAGGACGAGCGGGTCGCCCGCGACTACGTCCTCTCCGGCGAGGCCGAAGTGGTGGTCGACATCGTCGACGCCTCCAACCTCGAGCGGAACCTCTACCTGACCGCCCAACTCTGCGAACTCGGCGTGCCGCTGGTGGTGGTGCTCAACATGGTCGATCTGGCCGAGCGCGGCGGTGTCGCGGTCGATGCGGCGGCACTCTCACGCGAACTCGGCTGCCCGGTGGTGCCGGTCGTCGCCAGTCGCGGTATCGGCGCGAAGGAACTGAAGATCGCCGTCGCGGAGGCGGTGTCGGCGGCGCGCGCGCCGCGGCTGCGTCCGGAGCACGCGGCGTCGGTTCGCGCCGGTGTCGCCGTTCTGGCGACACTCCTCGGCGACGAGGCGACGCGCTCGGGCATCCCGGCCGATTGGTTGGCGCTGAAGCTGATCGAGGGCGACGATCGCGCCGAAGCGCTCGCCGCCGGCCGGCTCGACGCCGAGGTCGCCACCGCCCGCGCCGCGATCGAGGCGGCGGAGGGAGACGAGGCCGACATCGTCGTCGCCGACGGTCGCTATCGCTTCGTCGGCGCCCTGATGGAGGCCGCACACCGCCGCACCCGGCGGCTATCGGCCTCGATCACCCAGATGCTCGACCGCATCGTGCTCGACCGCTTCCTCGGCGTGCCGATCTTCCTCTTCATGATGTACCTGATGTTCCTCTTCACCATCTCGGTCGGTGGCGTCTTCGTCGACTTCTTCGATCAGGCGGTGGGGGCGATCGCGGTCGATGCGGTCGGCGAGGGGCTCGCCGCGATCGGCGCGCCGGGGTGGCTGCAGGCGGTCGCCAAGGGCCTCGGCAGCGGCGTCCAGACGGTCTCGACCTTCATTCCGATCATCGCCTGCCTGTTCCTCTTCCTCTCGCTGCTCGAGGATTCCGGCTACATGGCGCGGGCCGCCTTCGTCATGGATCGGCTGATGCGGGCGATCGGCCTGCCCGGCAAGTCGTTCGTGCCGCTGATCGTCGGTTTCGGCTGCAACGTCCCGGCGATCATGGCGACGCGGACGCTGGAGAGCCGTCGCGACCGCGTCATGACCTCGATGATGGCGCCCTTCGTCTCCTGCGGGGCGCGCCTGCCGGTCTTCGCCTTGTTCGCCGCCGCCTTCTTCCCGACGAGCGGACAGAACATCGTCTTCGCCCTCTATCTCGCTGGCCTCGGCTTCGCCGTCCTTACCGGCCTGATCCTGAAGTCGACGCTGCTGCCGGGCGAACCGACGCCCTTCGTCATGGAACTGCCACCCTATCACGTGCCGACCGGCCGCACCGTCCTCCTCCAGGCCTGGCAGCGGCTCTCCGACTTCGTCTTCCGCGCCGGACAGGTGATCGTGCCGATCGTCATGGTGCTGAGCGTGCTCGCCGCCATGGGTCCCGACGGCTCGATCGGCAAGGAGAACACCAGGGACTCCGTTCTCGCGGCGATGAGCCGGCAACTGGTTCCGGTGTTCGAGCCGATGGGCGTGCGCGAGGACAACTGGCCGGCTGCGGTCGGTCTCTTCACCGGCATCTTCGCCAAGGAGGCGGTCGTCGGCACCCTCAACGCCCTCTATGCCCAACTCGGCGAGGACGAGGCCGGCGAAGCGGCGGCCCCGGCCGAAGAAGCGCCCCCCACGCTCGCCGCGAAACTCTCGGCGGCCCTGGCGACCATCCCCGCCAAGGCCTCCGAGCTCGGCGGGGCGATGCTCGATCCGCTCGGCATCGACGTCCGCTATGTCGGCGACGAGGCGGCGGCGGCGGAGAAACTCAAGGTCACCGGACGGACGTTCGGCGCCATGCAGGCGCGCTTCGACGGGCTCGCCGGCGCCTTCGCCTACATGCTGCTGATCCTGCTCTACACCCCTTGCGTCGCCGCGCTCGGCGCCATGCGCCATGAACTCGGCCTCGGCTGGACCGCCTTCTCGACGGTATGGAACAGCGCCGTCGGTTGGCTGGTCGCGGTCGGCTTCTATCAGGCCGCCACCTTCGCGCGTGACCCGGCGACCGCGACCACGTGGCTGGCGATCGTCGCGACGAGCTTCGTCGTCGCGGTCGGCTCGATGTGGTCGGTCGGTCGCCTCCAGGCGCGCCGCATGCTGGCGCAGCCGGCGGAATAGGGAGGGCGCGCGCGATGCTCACGCTCTCCGGTCTCAAGGCGCATCTCGTCGCCTGCGGCGCGGCCTCGCTCGACGAGTTGGCGCTTCACTTCGACGCCGATCGTGACGCGGTGCGCGACGCGCTCGGGCATCTCGAAGCCAAGGGGCGTGTCGCTCGGCTGGCCGAGACGTCGCATTGCGGCGGCTGTTCCGGCCACGATTGCCGCGTCTCGGAGATCTGGCGGTGGCGAGAGGGCGCGAACCCACCCGCGCCCGGATGCCGAGATCAGTGAAAGGAAGGACGACCTCATGACGACGAGCCGAACCGGGTCGATCGCATCGCATGTCCCCGGCCGCCTGCGGCTTCGCCATGCGGCGTTGCGACGGGCGGGCGTGGTCGACGACGTCGTGGTGGCGATCACCTCGGGCGAGGGCGTGACCTCGGTGACCGGCAACCCGCGGACCGCCGGGATTCTCCTCCTCTACGACGTCGCGCGACTGCCGCCGCACGAGGCGGAAGCTCTCGCCTGGGCCGCGTTGGTCGAGATCTCCGGGCTCGCGGACGATGACCGGACTGCCGGTGATCGCGATCCCGACGAACCGGACGCCGCGCGGGTCGAACCCGAAGCGACGCCACGTCCGTCGGCGCGCACCCGTTTCGCCACGACCTATCGCAAGATCCGCGTGCCGGTGAACCTCGCGATGCTCGCCACCCTCGGCGGGTCGCTTCTCGCCCTCGGCATCGGCCGCAAGGCTCATGCCGCGCTCGGCGTCGCCCATCTCGGCGTCCTCGCCCTCCATCTCGTCCAATATCGCCGGAGACTGGTGTCGTGAACGCGCCGCTGCGAACCGATCCGACGGACCTTCTGCTATGCGCCGGCGAGGTCTTGGCGATCGCCCATCACATTCCCGGCCGCATCCGCTTGAAGCTCACCGACGAGACCGCGGTGGCTGCGGTTCTGGCCAGCGGCCGTTTCCCCTCGCCGGAGCGGTTGCGCGCCGTCGCCGGCGTTCGCGCCGTGAAGGTCAACCTCCTCGCTCGCTCCTGCGTCGTCGACTACGACCCGGTCGTCGTTCCGCCCATGGCCTGGGTCGATCTCCTGGCGGGCCGGCGCACGTCGGCGTCGGATCCGCTCCTCGCGGCCCTCGCCGCCGCGCTCGCCGGCGCGACGGCCTGACATGAAAGGTTCGAGCCATGTTCCCACTCCTCACTTTCGCGACAGGGCTGGTGGCCGGCATCACCGGCGTTCGCCTGCTGAAGTCGGCGAAACTGGACGCCATCCCCACACCATCCGTCGGCGACATCGGCCAGAAGGCCCGCGACGGCCTCGATCGCGCCCGCTCCGGCCTGCGCGAAGCGGCCGTCTCCGGCCTTTCGGCGGTGGAGAGAACCTCCGCCGGCCTGCGCGACAAACTCGCGCCCGAGCCTCCGGCAGAGATGCCGCCCGCCGCGAAGCCCAAGGCCCGCCGGTCCCCGCGCAAGGCGGCGAAGAAGGCACCGGAGGCCGCGTCATGAAACGGCGCAAGGTCCGCGCCGCCGGTCGCGAAGCGCTCGGCGTCGTCTTCGCCCGCGGCTTCGTGGTGACCGCGCTGCTCGAGGCGGCGCAGAGCCGGCCGCACGACGGTCGCCGCCTGCTGCGTCGCGCCCTGCAGGGCGGAGCGGCGCTGGCCGCCGGCACTTCGGCCGCCGCCTCGCTCGGCCGTCGCGACTACCTCCCGGCGCTCACCGCCGTCGCCCTCGGTGCCGCGACCATCGCGGCTGCCGAGATCCTCACCGATCCCACCCTCTTTGCATCACAGGAGACCGGCCGTGGCCCGCAAGAACAAGAAGTGGAAGAAGCTGCAACGCCGGATGAGGGCCTTTGAAGGCGGTCTCGGCGGCAACGGCAACGACTGGGGTGCCGGCATGGCCGGCGGAAACGGTCTGCTCGGTGGTCTCGGCGGCCTCCTGCCGTCACGCCGCTCCGAGCAATTGCTGCTCGGTCTGGCGCTCGGCGCCGCTGGTGCCTGGGTGCTCTCCGATGCCGAACTGCGCGGTAAGATCATGAAAGGCGCGATGCGCCTCTACGCCGGCATGGCCGCAGGGCTCGAGGAGATGAAGGAACAGGCCGAGGACCTGAAGGCCGAACTCGCCGCCGAACAGGCGGGTCCGATCGCATGACCTGCGCCGCCGAACCCTTCGCCGTCGTCCATGCCGTCGCTGGCCGGGTGCGTCTGCGCCTGCCCCGCGGCGTCGACGGGGTTCGGCTCGCCCGCACCGCGACCGACGTCGACGGCGTGCTGACGGCTCGTGCCAATGCGGCGGCGCGGTCGCTCGTCGTGACCTTCGATCCCGAACGCACCGACGTCGAGCGTCTGCGCCTAGCCTTCCGCAGCCGCGCGGCGTCGGGTGAGGTGGGTGCGTGCCGGCGCCTCGATCAGAGCCTGATGGTGGTCGTCGGCAGTCTCGCCGCGACGGCCGGTGTCCATGTCGTGCCGATGGGCCTGCGTCTGCCGGTGGCGCTGTCGACGACGGCGCCGCTTCTCGGTCACGCGATCGAGGATTGGCGGGCGAACGGCCTGACCTCGCACGGGCTCGAAGGGCTCGCCGTGGCGAT
>ERZ1645187.920-NODE-920-length-28156-cov-24.253087_pt1 | contig 28156 bp, 24 predicted proteins | sample MGYA00575352_ERZ1645187 | MGnify/ENA primary metagenome ERZ1645187 (study PRJEB40837, sample SAMN11349314) | freshwater sediment metagenome | isolation source: river sediment | host: Sediment | place: India: Wazaribad , New Delhi | collected 2017-02-21 ...
GGCGCTTCTCTTCGGCGATGCGTTTCTGCTCCTCGGCGGCGTGGCGCTTCTCTTCGGCGAGGCGCTTCTGATCCTCTTCGACGCGGCGCCGGTGCTCTTCGTCGGCGCGCTGGCGCTCCGCGGCCGCCCGGCGCTGCTCCTCTTCCAGCCGCTTCTTCTCGTCGGCGGCGCGCTGGCGCTCGGCCTCGGCGTGGGCGCGCTGCTCTTCGGCGCGACGGTGCTCGGCCTCGGCCTGCCTGCGCTGCTCCTCCGCCCGGCGCTGGTCCTCCTCGGCCGTGCGCTTGCGCTCCTCCGCCGCCTTCTGTTCGGCCGCGATCCGCGAGAGCCGATCCTCTTCGGTGCGGCGCTCCTCCTCGACCCGTTGCTGCTCCTCCCGGAGCCGCTCCAGTCGCTCGGCTTCCGCCTGCCGCCGGGCCTTCTCCGCCTCCGCCTCGCGCCGGGCGGCCTCCGTGCGCTGCTCCTCCGCCTCGCGCTGCTCCCGGGCCCGGACCGCCTGCTCCTCGAGGCGGCGCTTGCGCTCCTCCTCGGCCTGGCGCTTGCGCTGTTCCTGGCTCTGCAGCTGTTGGAGCTCCTTGCGGACCTTCTGCTCGTCCACCGCGACGGCCTGCACCACCTCGGGCTGGGGGCTGCCGCCAGTGATCTTGGGGGTCCAGTCGAGGCTGAAGAGCAGCAGCGCGAGGAAGGCGAGGTGGACCAGAATCGCCAGGAGCCCCGACCGGACGCTGTCGAAGACGCCCCTGGCCATCACCGGCTCGGCGGCTCGCCCGGCTCGGTCATCAGGCCGACCGTCGGGGCGCCCGCTTGCTGCAGGAGGGCCATCGCCCGCACCACCGTTCCGTAGGCGGCGTCGCGGTCGCCCTTGACGAGCACGGGAAGCCCCGGTTTGTGGCGCAGCAGCGCCCCCACGCGGTTCACCAGCGTGTCCCGGTCGATGGGCCGGTCCTGGCCCTCGCCGTAGTTGAGGTAGGTTCGCCCCTGGGAATCGACGGTGACGATGAGGGGCTCCTCACCCTGCCGCTCGATGGGCGCGGCGGCGGCCTGGGGCAGGTCGACCTTGACCCCCTGGCTGAGGAGCGGCGCCGTGACCATGAAGATCACGAGCAGCACCAGCATGACGTCGATGTAGGGCACCACGTTGATGTCCGACATGGGACGCCGCCGGCGGTAGCGCTGGATGGTGGTGGGGCTCGGCATGGCGCGGGGCTCGGGCCGGGGCGCGGAGCGCCCTCAGCCGTGAACCTGACGCTGGAGGATGGTGGAGAACTCCTCCAGGAACGTGCCGTAGCGGTTCACCAGCCGCTCCACGTCGTTGGAGTAGCGGTTGTACGCGATCACGGCGGGAATGGCGGCGAACAGGCCCACGGCGGTCGCGATCAGGGCCTCGGCGATGCCGGGCGCCACCATCGCCAGGGTCGCCTGCTGGACGTTCCCGAGGGCGCGGAACGAATTCATGATGCCCCACACCGTGCCGAAGAGGCCCACGTACGGGCTCGTGGAGCCGACGGTCGCGAGGAACGAGAGGTGGGTCTCGAGGGTGTCGATCTCGCGCGAGAGCGCGACCCGCATCGCGCGCTGGGTGCCGTCCAGGACCGCCGCCGGCTCGATGTTGGCCTGCTTGCGCAGCCGGGCGAACTCCTTGAAACCGGCCTCGAAGATCCGCTCCATCCCCGCCGGACTCTGCCGGCGGGAGGTGATCTTGTTGTAGAGCGAGAGCAGGTCCTTGCCGCTCCAGAAACGGTCCTCGAAGTCGTCCGCCGCCCGGCGGGCCGCTCCGAGCTGGCCGCGCTTGCGGAAGATCATGGTCCAGGAGGCCAGCGAGGCCGTGAGCAGGATCGCCAGGACGATCTGGACGAGGACGCTCGCATTCGCGACCAGGGTGACGAGGGAGAGATCGGTGGTCAAACGCGCAGACCTCGCAGCAGGGCGTCCGGCATCGGGCGGGGGCGAAATCTCGCCGAGTCCAGACAGGCCACCCGCACCTCACCGCGGCAGAGGAGCGTGTCCGGGTCGCGAGACACCGTCTGGGCCAGCTCGAGGCTGGCCGGTCCCAGGCGCATCAGTTTAACACCGACCGTGAGCCGGTCGTTCAGCCGTGCCGGCCGCAGGAACTCCAGGCGTGCCTCCACGACCGCGAACAGTACCCCCTGCTCGGAGTGGAGCACGTCCAGCTCGAAGCCGAGGGCGCGCAGCCACTCCGTGCGCGCCCGCTCCATGTACTTGAGATAGTTCGAGTGGTAGACCACTCCGCCGGCGTCGGTGTCTTCGTAGTAGACCCGTACCGGCCAGGTGAACCCGGGGGCGTCCGGGTCTTCCGTACATGATTCAGGCGTCATCCTCGTCGCTGCTCCGGGCCCCACGCTCGAAAAGGTCCAGTGTCTGGCGCGCCTCGCTCGCGGGTGGGGCGAGCCCGAAGTAGAGCCAGGCGTTCGCGGTGGCCATCCGCCCGCGCGGCGTGCGCATCAGGAAGCCCTGCTGGATGAGGTACGGTTCGATGACGTCCTCGATGGTCCCGCGCTCCTCGCCGATGGCCGCGGCGAGGCTGTCGACGCCGACCGGGCCGCCCTGGAACTTCTCCAGGACCGCGAGCAGCAGCCTGCGGTCCATGCCGTCGAGGCCCCGGCGGTCGACCTCGAGCAGCTCCAGGGCCTGGGCGGCGACCGGCCCGGTGATGGTGCCGTCGGCCCGCACCTCGGCGTAGTCCCGCACCCGGCGCAGCAACCGGTTGGCGATGCGCGGGGTGCCCCGGGCCCGCCGGGCGAGCTCGGCGGCCCCGTCCGTGGCGAGGGCCACGCCCAGGATCCGCGCCGAGCGCTCCAGCACGGACTGCAGCTCGTGCTCGTCGTAGAACTCCAGGCGCTGGACGATCCCGAAGCGGTCCCGCAGGGGCGAGGTGAGGAGCCCGGCCCGGGTGGTGGCCCCGACCAGGGTGAACGGGGGAAGGTCGAGCTTGATGGAGCGGGCCGCCGGGCCCTCCCCGATCAGGATGTCGAGCTGGAAGTCCTCCATCGCCGGGTAGAGGACCTCCTCGACCACCGGGCTCAGGCGGTGGATCTCGTCGATGAAGAGCACGTCCCGGGGCTCGAGGCCGGTGAGCAGCGCGGCCACGTCGCCCGGGCGCTCCAGCACCGGGCCCGAGGTCTGGCGCAGCCCGACGCCCATCTCCCGGGCGACGATGTGGGCGAGGGTGGTCTTGCCGAGGCCCGGCGGACCGAACACCAGCAGGTGGTCCAGGGCCTCGCCCCGCCGGCGTGCGGCCTCGATGAAGATGGCGAGCTGCTCCCGGACCGCCGGCTGACCCACGAAGTCCTGCAGGCGCAGGGGCCGCACGGCGCGGTCCAGCACCTCGTCCTGGCGGGTGGCCGCGGGCCCCAGGAGCCGTCCGCTGGAGGGAGGCACGGTCACGGCGCAGGCCCCACGAGCCGTCCGCCGGGGGGAGGCACGGTCACGGCGCAGGCCCCTGTCCGCTCACGCTGGGCCGGGCCAGGGTGGACTGCAGCGCGGCGCGGATGATCTCCTCCCGGGCCATGCCGTCCTTCGCCACCGCGCGCACCCGCTGGCTCGCCTCCTGGGGCTTGAAGCCGAGCGCCACCAGCGCGCTCACGGCCTCGGCGCGGGCGTCCCCGGTACCGGCCCCGGGCTCCCCGGCGTGGGCGCGGGGCTCGAAGGCCGGCCCGGCCGCATCCAGGCGGTCCCGCAGCTCGATGAGCAGGCGCTCGGCGGTCTTCTTGCCGATGCCGGGCACGCGGGTCAGGCTGGCCGCGTCCTCGGCGTGCACGCAGTGGGCGAAGGCGTCCGCGTCCATCGTGGAGAGTACCGCGAGCGCGAGCTTCGGCCCCACCCCGCTCACCCGGATGAGGAGCCGGAAGAGGTCCCTCTCCGCCTCCCCCGCGAAGCCGAAGAGCAGGTGCGCGTCCTCGCGCACCACCTGGTGCGTGAAGAGGGTCACCGGCTGGCCCGCCGGCGGCAGCTCGTAGAAGGTGGTCATGGGTGCCTCGATCTCGTACCCGACCCCCTGCACCTCGACCAGCACCAGGGGTGGGCGCTTGGCCCGGACCACCCCCGACAGCCACCCGATCACCGCAGCCTCCCGGCGCGCCAGCCGCGGGTCGCGGGCAGGCGCGCGAGCGTGGTCCGAGTGTGGGCGTGACAGAGCGCCACCGCGAGGGCGTCGGAGACGTCCTCCGGCATCGCCTCGTCGAGTCCGAGGATCAGCCGGACCATGTGCTGGACCTGTCCCTTCTCGGCCCGCCCGTGGCCGGTGAGCGCCTGCTTGACCCGGGCGGGCGGGTACTCGAAGAGGGGCAGCCCGCCCAGCACGCCCGCCAGCAACGCCGCGCCCCGGGCCTGGCCGAGCTTCAGGGCCGATCCGGCATTGCGGGCGACGAAGACGTCCTCGATCGCGACCTCCTCGGGTCCGTGCTCGTCCACCACCCCCCGGATGCCCTCGAAGATCCACCGCAGTCGCTCCCCGAGGTCCCCCTCCCGCGGCACGATGCGCCCGCTCGCGAGATGCACGGAGCGCTGGCCGTCGGAGTCGACGACGCCGAAGCCGGTGACGCGGGAGCCGGGGTCGATGCCGAGGATGCGGGTCAAGCCAGCTTCGCCAGGATCTCGTCCGGGATCTCCGCGTTGGAATAGACCTGCTGGACGTCGTCCAGGTCCTCGAGCATCTCGAGCAGCTTCATCATGCCCGCCGCGTCCTCGGCGTCGAGCACGGTCTGGGTCGAGGCCCGCATCGTGACCTCGGCGCCCTCGGGCGCCAGCCCTGCGCCGACCATCGCGTCCTTCACCGTGCCGAAGGCCTCGGGGCTGGTGAGCACGTCGACGGAGCCGTCGGGATTCACGGTCACGTCGTCCGCGCCCGCCTCGAGCGCGGCCTCCATCACGCGGTCCTCGCTCGTTCCGGCGGGGTAGCTGAGCTGACCCACCTTGCGGAACAGGAACGCGACGGAGCCGTCGGTGCCGAGATTGCCGCCGCACTTGGAGAAGGCGTGCCGGACCTCGGCCACCGTACGCGTGCGGTTGTCGGTCATGCACTCGACCATCACGGCTGCCCCGCCGGGCCCGTAGCCCTCGTAGCGGATCTCGTCCAGCGTGGACCCGTCGGCCGCACCCGTGCCGCGCTTGATGGCGCGGTCGACGGTGTCCCGGGTCATGTTGTTGGAGAGGGCCTTGTCGATGGCGGCCCGCAATCGCGGGTTCGACCCGGCGTCACCCCCACCCTGGCGGGCGGAGACGGTGATCTCGCGGATCAACTTGGTGAAGAGCTTGCCGCGCCGGGCGTCCTGCGCGCTCTTGCGGTGCTGGATGTTCGCCCACTTGCTGTGACCGGCCATGGTTCTCGCGGTGCAGAGGTCGAAGACCGGCAGCGAGTGTAGCACCGGGATCCCGGGTGCCCAACGCCCCGCACGCGCCGGCGCAACCCGGTTCCCGCGGCAGCTCTCAGTGCCGGGTGGAGGAGCCGGCGGGCGTCCCCTCGCCGGCGAGCACGGCCTCCACGTCCACCCGGTCGAACACGTAGCGGCGGTTGCAGAACTCGCAGGTGACGGTCAGCTCGCCGAGCTCGTCCAGCGCCTCCTCGAGCTCGGCGCGGCCGAGGCTCGCCAGGACGGTGCCGATGGTCTCCCGGGCGCAGGTGCAGTGGTAGGTGGTGCGCTGGGGGTCGAAGACGCGCACGTCCTCCTCGGGGAAGAGCGTGCGCCGCAGTTCGTCCAGGGAGGAATCCAGCAGTTCCCCGGGCCGGACGGTGGCCGCCAGGAGCTGGATCCGATTCCAGGCGTCGGGGTCGGCGCGCTGCCCGGGGAGGCTCTGCACCAGCAGTCCCGCCGCCCGCTCCCCGTCGCAGGCGAGCCACAGGCGGGTCGGCAGCTGCTCGGACTGCTCGAAGTAGGTCTCGATGGCCTGGGCGACCGACTCCCCCGAGAGTGCCACCAGGCCCTGATAGCGCTCCTGGCCCCGGCCGGGGTCGATGGTGATGGCGAGGGTGCCCGTGCCGCACAGGGTCTGCAGCCCCCCGGGCTCGACGGCGCCGGTCCAGCGGGCGAGCCCGCGCAGGCTGCGCTGGCTCGTGCACTGGGCCACGACCAGGTGCACCGGGCCGCTCGCCTGGACCTGGACGATCAGGGAGTCGTGGGCCTTGATCGAGCCACTCAGCAGCGCCGAGGCGGCGAGCGTCTCGCCGAGCAACGCCCGCACGGGAGGCGGGTAGTCGTGGCTGTCGCGGATCGCCCGGTAGGTGGCGTCGAGGTGCACCAGCTCACCGCGCACGGCGTTGTCCTCGAAGAGGAAGCGCTGCAGGGTGTCGGGGTCGGGCATCGCGTTTCCAGGGGCGTGAGCGCCTCAGGCCGGGGGGGCGGGCGCGCCTCAGGCCGGGGGCGGTGTCAGGACGCGGATCCCGAGCTCCCGCAGCTGCAGGGCCTCGACCGGCGCCGGCGCCGAGGTGAGCGGGCAGGCCGCGGTCTGGGTCTTCGGGAAGGCGATGACCTCCCGGATCGAAGGCGCGCCGATCATCAGCATCACCAGGCGGTCCAGCCCGAAGGCGATGCCCCCGTGGGGCGGGGTCCCGTAGCGCAGCGCGGTCAGCAGGAACCCGAACTTCTCCTTCGCCTCCTCCTCGCCGATGCCGAGCACCTGGAAGACCGCCTTCTGCATCTCCTCGCGGTGGATGCGGATGGACCCGCCGCCCACCTCGGTGCCGTTCAGCACCAGGTCGTAGGCGCGGGAGAGCAGGTTCCCGGGGTCCGCGCCGACCTCCTCGGGCCCGTCGGCCTTCGGCGCCGTGAAGGGGTGGTGGGTCGCGTACCAGCGGCCCTCCTTCTCGTCGCGCTCGAACATGGGGAAGTCGACGACCCACAGCGGGCGCCAGCCGTGCTCCACGAGCCCCAGGTCCTCGCCGACCCTCAGGCGCAGCGCCCCCAGGGCCTCGTTGACGACCGAGGCCCGGTCCGCCCCGAAGAACAGCACGTCGCCGTCCTCGGCGCCCGTGCGCGTGAGTACGGCCTCCAGCACGGCGTCGGACAGGAACTTCACGATCGGCGACTGCAGGCCTTCGCGCCCGCGCGCCTTCTCGTTCACCTTGATGTAGGCGAGGCCCTTGGCCCCGTACACCCCGACGAAGCGCCCGTACTCGTCGATCTGCGAGCGTGGCAGGGCGGCGCCCCCCGGCGCCCGCAGCGCCGCCACGCGCCCCCGCGGGTCGGCCGCGGCCTGGGCGAAGACCTTGAAGTCCACGTCGCGCATCAGGTCGGTCAGCTCGGTCAGCTCCAGCGGGTTGCGCAGGTCCGGGCGGTCGCTGCCGTAGCGCGCCATCGCCTCGCGGTAGGTCATGCGCGGGATGGGGCTCGGCAGCGGTGCTTCGAGGACCTGGGTGAAGAGCTCGCGGACCATCCGCTCCATCAGCCCGGTGATCTCCGCCTCGTCCATGAACGAGGTCTCGATGTCCAGCTGGGTGAACTCGGGCTGGCGGTCCGCCCGCAGGTCCTCGTCGCGGAAGCAGCGCACCACCTGGTAGTAGCGGTCCGTCCCGCCCATCATCAGGAGCTGCTTGAAGAGCTGGGGCGACTGGGGCAGGGCGAAGAACTCACCCGGGTGCGTGCGGCTCGGCACCAGGTAGTCGCGGGCGCCCTCGGGCGTCGCCCGGGTCAGCATCGGGGTCTCGACCTCGATGAAGTCCTGCTCGTCGAGGAAGCGGCGGAGCGTGCGGGTGATCGCGGCCCGCAGGCGCAGGCGCCTCTGCATCTCCGGGCGGCGCAGGTCGACGTAGCGGTAGCGCAGCCGGGTCTCCTCGTTGACGTCCTCCTCGTCGAGCTGGAAGGGGGGCGTCTCGGCGCGGTTCAGCACGGTCAGCGCCTGGCCCAGCACCTCGACCTGGCCGGTCGCCATCTCCGGGTTCGCGGTGCCCTCCGGACGGGGGCGCACCAGGCCCTGCACCGACAGCACGTATTCGCTGCGAACCCCCTCCGCGGCGTGAAAGGCCTCTGCCGCCTCGGGGTCGAAGACCACCTGCACGATCCCCGAGCGGTCCCTCAGGTCGACGAAGATGACACCCCCGTGGTCGCGCCGCCGGTGGACCCAGCCCGCCAGCGTGACGGCCTGGCCCACGTGCGATTCCCGGAGATCCCCGCAGTATTGCGTACGCATGAGTCCCTCACCCGTTCGGTGCAGCGAAGCGCGCAAGAAGCCTGTGGAAGCGTGATAGAAGCGTGTAATGGTAGGTCCCAGCCCGGGCGCCGGCAACCGCGCGAGCGGGCCGCCCGCCTGGGCAGGGCAGCGAGGTCGGTGGGGCGCTCGAGGGCTGCGTCCCGGGGTCCCGGGCGAGGGGTCCCGGGCGAGGGGTCCCGGCGAGGGGTCCCGGAGAGGTTCAGCCGCTCCCGGAGCCCGCTCCGGATGACGGGGTGCCCTTCGTACCCCCGGTGTCCTTGCCTTCCTTCTTCTCGGGCTTCGGGGCTTTCTCGGACCGGTCCGCGGGCCCCTTCCTGCCGCCCTTGTCGCGGAAGTCCGTGACGTACCACCCCGTGCCCTTCAGCTGGAACCCCGCGGCCGAGACCAGGCGCCTCAGCTTCGGTTCGTGGCACTTCGGGCACTCCTTCAGGGGCTCCTCACTCATCTTCTGCAGCGTTTCGAACTCGTGGCCGCAGGCGTCGCAGGCGTATTCGTAGATGGGCATGGGAGGTGCGGGATGCTGACTGGAATGCTCGGCAAAATAGGGTCGGCACCCCGGAAAATCAAGGCATGCCCTGCGTTTGCCATTGCCCGGCGCTCGGGTATCATGCGCGGCGCAACCCCGCAGGGCCGTTAGCTCAGCCGGTAGAGCAGCGGATTTTTAATCCGTTGGTCGACAGTTCGAATCTGTCACGGCCCAATCACTTACGTGATCGCCAATGCCCCGATCCGCGGGCAGGGGAGGTAGCCTCCGGGAGGCTAGCCCGGGGTCGCCGTGCGGTCCAACTCCTCGCGCAGAACCCGTCGCAGCATCGTCTCGTCCAGCGGTGCACGGGCACCGTGACCGAGAGACTCCAGCAACGCCTCGTTGATGAGGGTCTGGTAGCCCTTCCCGAGTTTCTCGGCCCGGGACCGGAAGGCGTCCAGCACCTCATTGTCCAGGTAGAGCGTGATCCGGGCCTTGCCGCCGCGCAGGCGGTTCAGGTGCTCCACCTGGGTGGCGCGCTTTGCCCCGGACAGATCGTACTCATCGCGCATATTGTCCTCGCTCGTGCGCCGTTGCCCGGCGCGCGGAAATGAGCCGGATGCCATCGGGCTCGCGGAAGGCATAAACGACGGTCAGCAACCGGCCCGACACATCCGTTCCGACCAGTACGAACCGTTGTTCTCCCTTGGCATCTGGGTCCTCGCGCACGATGGCTTGTGGGTCGTACAAGGCCCCCTCGGCCTCCTCAAACGCAACACCATGCTTGCGCAGGTTCAGGCCCGCCTTGCGTGGGTCCCAGGAGATATCCACCTCACAAGTATACATACATCATGCACACATTTCGCCGCCGGCGGCCTCGTTCCGCCGGTGCTCCGAGAATCACACTGCGGACCCGCGGATCCCTGGCCCTGGGGCGCTCTGGAGCTAACGTCGCCACGCGCAAGTTCGCTCGGCCGATGACCCCCCGGCGGAGGCTGGCCGGTTCCTGGCCGAGGTGCTCACTCCGCTCTGCCGGGTCTTCGCCGGCATCGAGCTCTATCGTCGCGCCCTGGATGTCGCCGAGCGGTGGCGGTGCTCCTTCTACGACGCACTCGTCGTCGCGGCGGCCCTGCAGGCGGGCTGCCGGACGCTCTACACCGAGGACCTGCCTCACGGGCAACGGGTCGAGACCCTGAACATTATCAATCCGTTTTGAGGCCAGAAGGCCCGATGATTCACAATCGCTTCGACGTCTTTCCCTGCCTGGTGCTCGTCTTCGCCCTTGCCTCGGTCGGTTTCGCCCTTGCCTTCGTCGGTTTCGCCTTTGCCTTGGTCGGTTTCGCCTTTGCCTTCGTCGGCTTCGCCTTTGTCGTCGCCGGTTTCTTCCCGGGGCTCGTCGACGACCGGCGGGACGTCGGCTTTGCCGGCACCACGTCCGCTGCGGGCTCAGCGCGGGGCTTCGCTACACGGCGTGTTCCCGTCGCCTTCTTCGGTGCGGCCTGAACCTCGGCCGCAGACGGGTCGTCGGACAGGCCCATCTCCAGGGCGAACAACTCGGCGAGGCCAGTGGAGGGCAGAACCCTGTCCTCGGCCGGTCCCTGTCTCGACAGCGGCAGATCCTCACCCGCTCGGGCGATGAGGTCCTTCTCGTCGACCTTGCGCAGCTTGAAGAGCAGTTCGGGCTGCTCGTCGAGGCGTGCGCCGACGCCGTAGAGCACGGCCGCTACGTGCTTGCACATCGAGGCCCAGTCGGGGCAGCTGCACGAGAACTCGATCTCGGCGGGAGCGGGAAACAGCCCGGCCTCCTGCTGGCAGATGCGCTCCATCACGCCCCTGGAGAAGCGCCCCTGGAGCAGCTCGACCAGGGAGTCGATGGCGCCGGCGCAGTCTGCGCAGACCGAGGCCCATCGTGCTTTGGGAACTGCTGCCACCTTCACCACCACCTTGTAGACATCGGAACCGCTGACTATGGCGGTGACCTCGCCCGGCGCGATCTGCAGATCGATGACGGAGCCGTTCCTCGCGTAGGTTCGTCCTCTCGGCAGGCGGTTCGAGAAGTCGCTATAGCGCTCGAGGTTGTCGCACCAGGCCTTGCCCCAGAACGTGCGCGCGATGGTGCGGCCCTCGATCACGACCGGCGAGAGGGCGTGGCCCTTCTTCCTGCCTTTCTGAATCTCGCGCATGGCCTTGCGACGCCGCTCCGCGACGGACACGTAAGGGCGCCAGCTGCCACGGTCGTAGTACCCCATGCCTCACTCCTTCATCGCGGCATTGAGATCGAGCGCGACGAGCCGGAGCAGTTCGTCGTCCTCCATCTCGGTCAGGTTCAGCTCGGCGCCACCTTCGAGCAGCTCCCGCGAGATCAGCTTCTTGGATTCGATGAGCCCGTCAATCTTCTCCTCGACGGTGCCCCGGCACACGAACTTGTGGACCAGCACGTTCTTCGTCTGCCCGATGCGAAACGCGCGGTCCGTGGCCTGGTTCTCGACCGCCGGGTTCCACCAGCGGTCGAAGTGGATCACGTGCGAGGCCGCGGTGAGGTTCAGGCCTGACCCGCCGGCCTTGAGAGAAAGCACGAAGAACGGCACGGACTCGTCCTCCTGGAAGCGCTGGACCCGTTCCTTGCGCTTCTTCACCTCGGTCTCGCCGTGAAGTACGAGCCCTGGCCGACCGAACACGCCGCCGAGGAACGAAGCCAGCGGCGCGGTGACCTCTCGGAATTGCGTGAACACCAGCGCCTTCTCCTGCTTGGCGGCGATCACCTCACCGATCTCGCGCAGGCGCGCCCACTTGCCGCTGTCGTCCTCGGCCCATACCCCGTCGCCCAACCACTGCGAGGGATGGTTGCATATCTGTTTGAAGCGCATCAGGAAGGCGAGCACCAGCCCGCGGCGTTCCATGCCCTTGGCTGCGTCGAGCCGCTCGGCCAAGTCCTCGACCGCCTGCTGGTAGAGCGCGGTCTGTGTGCGGCTGAGCTGGCAGAACGCCTTGACCTCGGTCTTGTCGGGCAGATCGGTGATGACGTTCCGGTCGGTCTTGAGCCGGCGCAGGATGTAGGGCCGCACGAGGTCGCGTAGCGGGCCGTACGGGTTGGGCTTCCCGGCCAGCCGTTTGGTGTAGCTCGTGAACTCCCTGGCCGAGCCGAGCAGACCCGGGTTGATGAAGTCGAAGATCGACCACAGGTCGCCGAGGCGGTTCTCGATCGGCGTGCCGGTGAGCGCGATGCGCGCCCGGGCATTCAGCTTCTTCGCGGCGCGCGTCTGCCTGGCGCCCGGGTTCTTGATTGCCTGGGCCTCGTCGAGCACCGCGAGTCGCCACGACGTGGTCGCCAGCCAGGGGATGCGCAGGAGCGAGCCGTAGCTCGTGATCACCAGATCGAGCTCGCCGAGACGCGACGGGGCGAAGGACTTCAGTTCGTCTGCGGCCATGGCCGAGGTGTGCGCGACCATCGCCGTCAGGCTCGGCGCGAAGCGCTCGATTTCGGTCGCCCAGTTGGCGAGCAGCGACGCCGGCGCGACGAGGATGCTCGGTCGTCGAGAATCACCCTGCGCGCGACGCAGTACGAGCAGGAGCGAGAGCACCTGGATGGTCTTGCCGAGACCCATGTCGTCCGCGAGGCAGGCACCGAGACCCAGTTTGGAGAGGAGATGGAGCCAGCGCACTCCGACGTCCTGGTAGGGGCGCAAGGTGCCGTGAAGCTCGTGGCCGGGATTCACCTTCGCGAGCTCGTCCGGAGAGCGCAGCCCTTTCAGGGTCTTGGCGAGCCACGGACCGGCGACGACCCGGGACCAGTCGGGATCGGTCCCGACCGTCGAACTGTCCCTGCGGACGTCTGCACCGGCGAGCATTCGCATCGCCTCGGCGAACGAGAGGCCTCCCTGCGTTGCGAGCCGCTCGGCCTCCTGGAACCGGCCCATCAGCCGCTGCAGTCGCTCGCGGTCGACCTCGACCCACTGGCCGCGGACGAGGGCGAGCCCGTTGGCCCCGGCCAGCATCTCCTTCACCTCGGCCTGGGTCAGCTTCTCGCCGTCGAGCGTGACCTCGGAGCGAAAGTCGAGCAGCGCCTCGGTCCCGAGAGCAGATGGCGCCCTGGCTCCGACCGTGGCGGTCACCCGAGGTCGCGCCGGCCGTCCGGCGCGCCAGTGGGCCGGCATGCGGACCACGACACCGGCGCGCTCCAGTTCCGGGACGTCGCCGAGAAACCGGAATGCCTCCGCTGGCGACCAGCGAAGCGGGTGGAATATCTCGCCGGCATCGACCATCTGCTTGAGCCAGGTGCAGCGCTCGGCGGCGCGCTGGACCGGCAGGAGGAGCGAGAGGAGCTTCTCCTTGCGGGCGGCGCCGGCGTACTCGCGCAGCGCCTGACCGAGTGGGACGTGCTGCGCCTTGCCATGGCCCGAGAGCCGGTGGGTGTAGGTCGCGAGGAAGGCGAACGGTGCCTGCTCGTCCTTGCGATTCTCGGCCAGGTTGAAGTGCACCCGGCCGACGACGTTCCAGGCGGGGTTCAGTCGCTTCAGGAAGGCCGGGAGCGCGAGCTTCGATCGGGCGCGCTCCGCGGCGAAGGCTTCGCCGGTTCTGGCCCAGAGGCCTCGAAGAACGTCGCCGGTCAGGTACTCCGCACCAGGCATCAGGGGAGCGGCGGCGGCCAGCGTCTCCAGGTCGTCCGGGGGCGAAGGCAGCTCACCGTAATGTCCCTCGGGATCGGGTCTCGTGCAGAGCGCGGTGACGAAGCGGCTGCCGAGCTCGCGCCAGTAGGCGAACACGGGAGGCAGGACCTCACCGACCTCGGCGCCACCGAGCTGCAGCAATCCGTGCCCGCTTCCCTGACGGAAGGCCTCACGAATCCGCATCGCGAGCGCGGCATCCAGTGCCGGGGCATCCTCTTGCGGCACGACCAGGAGACGACCGTGGGGCGTGAGTGCCGGGGTGAGGCGAAGCTCCATGGATGCAGCCCTCGGCTGGCGAGCGGCTCCGCTACGAACGGATCATCCGGGAAGAGGCCCGCAGCACGGTCGCTCAGCGCATCTGGAACAGTTCCTGGTGGAAGTGCGCCGCGGGCAGCCCTTGGGCCACGAAATCGGACCGCAGGGACTGGCCGAACTTCGCCGGGCCGCAGAACCACAGGCTCGCCGATGCCCAGTCGGGAACGGCCGACCGGATGCGCTCGCCGTCGAGTCGGCCGTCCCTGCCGCTCACCGGCACGTGCAACCGCACACCGGCCGCGCGCGCCTCGGCGGTGAGCTTGTCGATGGCGGCCGGCTCGTACACGGACGTCGGGTGGAAGAGATCGATTGCCTTGTCTCCCGGTACGGAGGCGAGTTGCTTCATGCGGGCGACGAAGGGCGTGATGCCGATGCCCGCGCCGACCCAGATCTGGCGTCGCCTGTCGTCCTCGAAGTCGAAGCGGCCGTAGGGCCCCTCGACGCTCACCGGCATGCCGACCTGTAAACGCTCCCGCAGCCGGCGCGTGTGGTCGCCCAGTGCCTTGGTGATGAAGACGACGTGCGGGTCCTGCGGGTCCCAGGCCGACGCGATGGTGTAGGGGTGCGCGCCTTCGCGCCGGTCGGAGGTGACGAAGGCGAACTGGCCGGCGGCATGGCCGGGCCAGCCCGGCTGCAGCGCGATACGGGTTTCGATGACGTCGAGCTCGGGGTAGTGGGTCAGGGTCTCGATCGAGCCACCGACCTTGCGTCCCGCGCCGACACGCCCCAGCAGCACCTGCACCGCCGCGGCGCTGCCGCCCAGCATCAGCGCCACGAGCAGCCAGCCGATCGGCTGACTCCAGTAGCCGAACGTGGTCAACGCGACCGAGTGGAACACCAGCGCCAGGTAGGCGACCGCGATCCACTTGTGCGTGCGTGCGAACAGGTGATAGGGAAAGCGTCGGACCAGGGCCAGCACGAGCAGCATCGCCAGGCTCATCACGCCGATGGCGATGACGCCGCTGTACTGCATGAACGCGGCGCGAAAGGAGAAATAAGTCAGGGGCTGCGGCCACAGGGTATCGGAGAGCAGCCACGACGCGGAGAGCAGGCCGATGGCGGCGAGCAAGAGCAGCTCGATGCGTTTCATGTGCCGGGGTCCTCACACTGAGAGGTCAGGCGCCGCCGTTCGTGGCTCGGATGCGTATCGAGCAGATACTACCGCTTTGTCGCCGAGGGATGTTCTGAGCCGCCGACCTTCGCGGGGTTGCGGGGGCGGTCGGCGCCGGGTATACGGGAGGCAGGCCGCGCGCGGCGCGGCGTGTCCGGAGTCATCGGGAATGGGCCTCATCGGCGACGTCGTCATCGGGATCCTGGCCGGTTGGGTGACCGGCATGCTGCGCCGCGGGCGGGGCTACGGCCTGGTGGGTAACCTGGTGGTCGGGGCCGTCGGTGCCTCCGTCGGCGGTTTCCTCGTGGGGATCGTCGGTTTCGAGCCCGAGAGCCTGCTGACCGGTGTGGTCACCGCGGTCGGGGGCGCCTTCGGGCTTCTGTACCTGGTCGAGCGGGTCTGGCAGCGGGCCTGGCAGGGGACGGTGGACTGATGCGGCGCATGGCGAAGGGCAAGAGCGTCACCGGGGACCCGGCCCGAGCGGACGACGCGCTCGGCGCCGAGGAGTTGCGTCAGGTCCACGCCTTCTGGCGGGCGTGCAACTACCTGGCCCTGGGGATGATCTACCTCCGGGACAACCCCCTGCTGCGCCGCCCGCTCGAGGCCGCGGACATCAAGAACCGGCTGCTCGGGCACTGGGGGGCGAGCCCGGGTCTGTCGTTCGTCTACACGCACCTGAACCGCGTCATCCGCAAGCACGACCTGGACGTCCTCTTCATGGCCGGGCCGGGCCACGGGGCACCCGGGGTCCTGGGGCCGGTCTGGCTCGAGGGGACCTACGGCGAGGTCTACCCGGAGAAGGGCTGGGGTGAGGACGGGCTGCGCTCGTTCCTGCGGGACTTCTCGTTCCCCGGCGGGGTGGGCAGCCACTGCACGCCCGAGACCCCGGGCTCCATCCACGAGGGCGGGGAGCTCGGCTACGTGCTCTCCCACGCCTGCGGGGCGGCCTTCGACAACCCCGACCTCATCGTGGCGGCGGTCGTGGGCGACGGGGAGGCCGAGACCGGGCCGCTCGCGACCTCCTGGCACATCGGCAAGTTCCTCAGCCCGCTCCGGGACGGCGCGGTACTGCCGGTGCTGAGCCTGAACGGCTACAAGATCAACAACCCGACGCTGCTCGCCCGCGTGAGCCACGAGGAGCTGGAGGCGCTCTTCCGGGGCTACGGCTGGACACCGCACTTCGTCGAGGGGTCCGAGCCCGAGGCGATGCACCGGAAGATGGCCGAGGTGCTCGACCGCTGCGTGGCGGAGATCCGTGCCGAGCAGGCGCGGGCGCGCGCGAGCGGCACGGCCCACCGCCCGCGCTGGCCCATGATCGTGCTGCGCAGTCCCAAGGGCTGGACCGCGCCCGCGGAGATCGACGGACACAAGGTCGAGGGCTTCTGGCGCGCGCACCAGGTTCCCATCACGGACCCGAAGACGAGCCCGGCCCACCTGCAGTTGCTGGAGCAGTGGCTGCGCAGTTACCGCCCGGAGGAGCTGTTCGACGCGGACGGGGTCCCGGTGGCGGAGCTGCGGGCCTTCGCCCCCTCGGGCCCGCGGCGCATGGGCGCCAACCCCCACGCGAACGGCGGCATGCTGAAGCGGGCGTTGCGGATGCCGGACTTCCGCGACTACGCCATCGCGGTCGAGAAGCCCGGGACCGAGCGCCGCGAGAACACCCGCCCCCTCGGCGCGATGCTGCGCGACGTGATGCGCGCCAACCCGAGCAACTTCCGGGTCTTCGGTCCCGACGAGAACACCTCGAACCGGCTCACCGCGCTCTACGAGGTGAGCAAGAAGCTGTGGCTCGCCGACCTCCTGCCGGAGGACGCGGACGGGGGCGAGCTCGCGACCGACGGGCGCGTGGTGGAGATGCTCTCCGAGCACACCCTGGAGGGGATGCTCGAGGGCTATCTCCTCACCGGCCGGCACGGCTTCTTCTCGACCTACGAGGCCTTCGCCCACGTCATCGACTCCATGTTCAACCAGCACGCCAAGTGGCTGGACATCTGCAATCACCTGTCCTGGCGGGAGGAGGTGGCCTCGCTGAATCTGCTCATCACCTCGACCGTCTGGCGCCAGGACCACAACGGCTTCACCCATCAGGACCCCGGCTTCCTCGACGTGGTGGTGAACAAGAGCGGCAAGGTGACCCGGATCTACCTGCCGCCCGACGTGAACAGCCTGCTTTCGGTCGCCGACCACTGCCTGCGCAGCGAGAACTACGTCAACGTCATCGTCTGCGACAAGCAGGCGCACCTGCAGTACCTCGGCATGGCCGAGGCCGTCGTGCACTGTGCGAAGGGCGTCGGCATCTGGCGCTGGGCGAGCACCGACGAGGGGGAGGAGCCCGACGTCGTGATGGCGAGCGCGGGCGACATCACGACGCTCGAGGCGCTCGCCGCCACCGCGATGCTGCGTGGGGAATTCCCGGACCTCAGGATCCGCTTCGTGAACGTGGTGGACCTCTTCAAGCTGCAGTCCGAGGGCGAGCACCCCCACGGGCTGTCGGACCGGGACTTCGACAGCCTGTTCACGGTGGACCGGCCGGTCATCTTCAACTTCCACGGCTATCCCTGGCTCATTCACCGCCTCGCCTACCGGCGCACGAACCACAAGAACCTGCACGTGCGGGGCTACAAGGAGAAGGGCAACATCAACACCCCGCTCGAGCTGGCCATCAACAACCAGATCGACCGCTTCAGTCTCGCCATCGATGTGATCGACCGCGTGCCCCGGCTGCGCGTGGCCGGTGCCCACGCCAAGGAACGGTTCCGCAACCTGCAGATCGAGGCCCGCAACTACGCCCACGAGCACGGCGTGGACCTGCCCGAGCACGCGAACTGGCGCTGGCCCTACTGGCCGGACCCCGTCGCCCAGCCGGGGGGCGAATGATGGATTCGGGATTGGGTGTCTCCCGCCCCCCCCCGGGGCGCAGCAGAGGATTCCTCCCGTGAACGACGCGAACGACCCCTATCTCAGTCTGGCCCCGAGGATTCTCGCGCTCTCGCGCGAGCTCGCGCCTGACCAGCGCGCGCGAATAGAGGAGTTCGAGCAACAGGTGGTGTGGCTCAGCCAATATATGCGCTCCTCGTCAGAGTTCGACGCGGGAGCGGCGATCGCGCTCTTTCTCGCCAACATGTCGCGGTCGATGGACTCGGTGCCGAAGATGCACGCCGAGATCCAGGTGATGAACGCCAAGATGAACGCCCTACCGGTGCTTGCCAACGAGGTTGCCAGCATCAACGCCAAGATGGCCGTGATGGCTGCCAACATGGACTCGACCATGGGCCGCGCCGGCCGGATGATGCCCTGGGGTTGGTGAAACCAGCCCGTTCCAAGGGTCTCCTTCTTCGCGCTGCCCCCCGCTCGTAGCATGCCCTCGCTACCGGTAGCCCTCAGGCCATCGTCGCGAGGGTCTTGCGGAAGCGCGCGAGCGAGAGGCTGAAGAGCGTGGCCCCGATGCCCACGAGCGCCAGGAACTGGGGCCAGACCACCGCCAGGCCGGCCCCGCGGTAGAGGATCGCCTGGGCGATCATGACGAAATGGGTGTTCGGCGCCGGCAGCATCAGGAGCTGTACGGCGTAGGGCATGCTCTCGCGGGGCGTGGTGCTGCCCGAAAGGGTCTGCAGCGGCAGCAGCACCAGCATCAGCAGGAGGCCGAATTGCGGCATCGACCGCGCGATGGTGCCGAGGAAGATCCCCATCGAGGTCGTGGCGAAGAGCTGCAGCGCCGTGCCGACGAGAAACAGCGGCACCGAGCCCTCGATGGGCACGCCGAGCAGGCCCTGCACGACGAAGAGGATGGAGAGCGCCGAGACCACCAGCACGACCAGCCCCATCGCCCAGACCTTGCTGGTCATGATCTCGAACGGGGTCACCGGCATGGCGAGCAGGTGCTCCACCGTGCCGTGCTCGCGCTCGCGGATGAGCGCGGCCCCGGTGAGGATGATCGACAGCATGGTGATGTTGTTGATCACCTCCATCACGCCGCCGAACCACGACTTGTCGAGCTCGGGGTTGAATCGCGCACGCAGGGCGAGGTCCACCGCCGCCGGGGACCCGGAGCGATTGCGCTCGACGAAGGCGCTCACCTCACCGGTGACGATCGCCTGGACGTAGCCGCTCCCGGTGAAGGCCTGGCTCATGCGCGTGGCGTCGACGTTGAGCTGCAGGGTGGGGCCGCGGCCCGCGAGCACGTCCTGCTGGAAGCCCGGGGGGATGTCGAGGGCGAAGGTGTCGAGGCCCGCGTCCATGCGCGCGTCCATCTCGCGCTGCGTGATCCGCTGGGGCGGCAGGAAGTACGGGGGGTAGAACGCGTCCGCGATGCGGCGCGAGAGGGGCGAGCGGTCCTCGTCCACCACGGCGATGGGGGCCTTGCTCAGGGTCTCGGGCATCGCCGTGGCCGCCGTGTAGATGGCGAAGGTGAACGCGTGCACGATCAGCACCAGCATCACGGGGTCGCGCCACAGGCTGCGCAGCTCCTTGGCTCCCAGGTGGAGGATGTTGGCCGCGCGCACCGTCAGCGCTCCTGTTTCCTGACCAGGGCGGTCGCCAGGGCGAGGAGCACGGGAACGGCGACGAGGAGGGGCACGAAGGAGGCGCGCAGGTCGTGGAAGTCGAGCCCCTTCGAGAAGGTTCCCCGCGCGATGGTCAGGAAGTGGGTGGTCGGGTAGAGCTCGCCGATCACCCGGCCGACGCCCTCCAGGGCGGAGACGGGGTCGATCATCCCGGAGAACTGCACGGCGGGGAGGATGGTCAGCACCGCGGTCCCGAAGAGCGCGGCGATCTGGCTGCGCACGAAGGACGAGACGACCAGGCCGAACGTCGTGGCGGCGATGACGTAGAGGAAGGCGGCGGCGCACAGGGTGGGGAAGCTGCCCCTGACGGGCACGCCGAAGAGGAAGACGGCGATCGCCGTGAGCAGCAGGAAGTTGAGCAGCGCGAGCACCACGTAGGGGAGCTGCTTGCCCAGCAGGAACTCCAGGCGCGAGACCGGAGTGACGTAGAGATTCACGATGGACCCGAGCTCCTTCTCGCGCACGACCGACAGCGCGGTGAGCATCGAGGGGATCAGCATGAGCAGCAGCGGAATCACCGCCGGCACCATCGCAGGCAGGCTCTTCACGTCCGGGTTGTAGCGGAAACGGGTCTCGACGTTCACGAGCGCCGGCCCGGCGGGGCCACCCGCGGACTCCCGGGCCCGCGCCGCGAGCCAGTGCGTGTGCATGCCCTGCACGTAGCCGCGTACCGTCTCGCCCCGGGTCGGCATCGCCCCATCGATCCAGGCGCCGATCTCCGCCGGGCCTCCCCGGGCGAGGTCGCGGGCGAAGCCGGAGGGGATCTCGATGGCGAGGCTCAGCTCTCCGGTGCGCATGCGGTGGTCGAGCTCCGCGTGGTCGGCGATGGGTGGGCGCTCCACGAAGTAACGCGAGCCGGCGAGGTTCAGGATGTAGTCCCGGCTGACGGTCGTGCGGTCGCGGTCGAGCGCCGCGAAGGTCAGGTCCTCCACGTCCATGTTGATCCCGTAGCCCATCACCAGCATCAGGATGACGCTGCCGAGGCCGGCGAGCGTGAGGCGCACCGGGTCGCGGCGCAGCTCCAGGGCCTCGCGCCGGGAGTAGCTGAGCAGGCGCCGGAGCCCGAGCGCGGCGCGGGCGAGGGGCCCCGGCAGCGGGGGGCCGCTCCCTGGCGGCAGGACCCCGGTGCCCGGCGCGGCGGCCGCGGGTGGGACCCCGGGCGGCTCGGGGCCCCCTTCGCCCACCACGTCCTCGAGGTGGCGGATGAAGGCCTCTTCGAGCGAGTCCACGCCGCGTTTCGCGAGGATGCCGGCCGGTGTGTCGCTCACCAGCACGCGCCCGGCGTGCATGAGGGAGATCCGGTCGCAGCGCTCCGCCTCGTTCATGAAGTGGGTGGAGACGAAGATGGTGACGTCGTCCTGGCGTGCCAGCTCCAGCATGATCTGCCAGAAGGCGTCCCGGGCGACGGGGTCCACGCCGGAGGTGGGCTCGTCCAGGATGAGCATCTCGGGCCCGTGGATCATCGCGACCGCGAGCGAGAGGCGCTGCCGTTGGCCGAGGGGCAGCGCGCCCGGCAGGCGGTCGAGGATCTCCGACAGCCCGAAGCGCCGGGCCATCTCGTCGACCCGAGCGCCGATGAGCCCCTCCGCCATGCCGAACAGGCGTGCGTGCAGCTGCAGGTTCTGGCGCACGGTCAGCTCCCCGTACAGGGAGAAGGCCTGGGTCATGTAGCCGACGCGCCGGCGGGTGTTGATGTCGCGGGGGTCCACGCGGTGGCCGAAGAGGCGGGCCTCGCCCTCGCTCGGAGGAAGGAGGCCCGTCAGCATCTTCATGGTGGTGGTCTTGCCGCAGCCGTTGGAGCCGAGGAAACCGAAGATCTCGCCGCGCCGGATGCGGAAGCTCACGTGGTCGACGGCAACGAAGTCCCCGAAGCGCATGGTCAGGTCGCGGGCCTCGATCGCGGCATCGGTCGCGTCCTCGCCGTCCGTGGGCCGGGTGTGGGGCGTGATCACCAGGGCGCGGTGGCCCTCCCGCTGCTCGGGCGGCAACAGGGCGATGAAGGCCTCCTCGAGGGTCCGTGCCCCGGTACCCGACAGCAGCTCGACGGGGGTGCCGGCGGCGAGCACCCGGCCCGCGCTCATGGCGGCCAGCCAGTCGAAGCGCGCGGCCTCCTCCATGTAGGCGGTGGCGACCAGCACGCTCATGCCCGGGCGGTTCGCCCGGATGCGCCCGATGAGCTCCCAGAACTGGCGCCGGGACAGGGGGTCCACGCCGGTGGTGGGCTCGTCCAGGATGAGGAGATCGGGGTCGTGGATGAGCGCGCAGCACAGCCCGAGCTTCTGCTTCATGCCGCCGGAGAGCTTGCCCGCGGGGCGGTCCGCGAAGGGGGCGAGGGCGGTGGCCTCGAGCAGCTCGGCGATGCGCCGCTCGCGCTCCTCGCGCCCGTGCCCGAACAGGCGGGCGAAGAAGTCGACGTTCTCGAACACCGAGAGCGTGGGGTAGAGGTTCTTGCCGAGCCCCTGGGGCATGTAGGCGATGCGGGGCAGGAGAGCGTTGCGGTACTCCTCGTCGGCGATGTCGCCGCCGAGCACCTCGACGCGCCCCGCCTGGAGCGCCCGGGCGCCCGCCACCAGGGACAGGAGGCTCGACTTGCCCACCCCGTCCGGGCCGATCAGGCCGGCCATGCACCCCGCGGGAACGGCGAGGCTCACGGCGGCGAGCGCGACACGCTCCCCGTAACGCAGGCCGACGTCGCTCAGCCGGACCGCGGGCGCGGGGCCCGGGGCCTGCGCGCCCCGCCTCGCGCCGGGGCCGCTCATCGCACCAGGTTGCGCTCCAGCCGCTCGGGCCACGGCACGCCCGGGTCCAGCTTCACGTGGGCCATGCCCGGGAGCCCGGTCTTCACCTGGGTGATGTGGCGCTGCAGGAGCTCGATGGGGATCCGCGCCCGGACCCGGAACATGAGCTTCTCCCGCTCGCTCGCGGTCTCCACGGTCTTCGGCGTGAACTGGGCCTCGGAGGCGACGAAGGAGACCTCCGCGGGCACCACGTAGTCCGGGGCGGCGTCGAGGACGAGGCGTACCTCCGCGCCGAGGGCCACGCGCCCCGCGGCTGCCGTCGGCAGGAAGAACGTCATGTACACGTCGCTCAGGTCGATGAGGTTCAGTACCCGGCCCCCGGCGCCCAGCACCTCGCCCACCTCGGCCACCCGGTACTGGACGCGCCCGGCGCGCGGTGCCTTGAGCGCGCTGTCCGCGATGTCGGCCTGGATGCGCTCGACGCTGGACTGCGCCGCCGTGATGCTGGACTCCGCGCCGCTCACCTGGGACTGGGCGGTGGCGATGGCGGCGTCCGCGGCGGCCACCTGGGCCCGTGCCGCGCTGACGCCGGCCGACGCGCTCAGCACGAGGCCCCGGTGCTCGTCGGCGTCCTGCTGCGAGCCGGCGCCCCGGGTGGCCAGGGCCGCGGACCGGCGCGAGCGCTTCTCCGCCACGTCGAGCTCCGCCTCGCGCTGGTGCACGGTCGCGATGGCGGCAGCCTTCTCCGCCTCGCGCTGCGCGAGCTGGCTGCGCGCCGTGGCGGCGGCGCTGCGCGCCTGCTGCAGCTGGGCCTCGGCCTGCCGGCGCTGTGCCTCGAGCACCTCGGTGTCCATCCGCGCGACCACCTGGCCGGCGGTCACGAAGTCCCCCTCACGCACCGAGATCTCCACGATGCGCCCGGCAACCTTGGTGGCCACGTCGATCTCGACGGCCTCGATCCGGCCATTGCCGCTGGCGATGCCCTCGTTGCCGTGGTTGGCGCCGTAGCGCTCCCAGGCGCTGAGCGCCGCGAGCCCCGCGACGGCCAGGACTGCCAGGCGAACCCACCATTTCCGACCCCGCTCGGTCATCGCACCCCGTCCTGTCGCGTCGCGGCCGCCCTGGCGAAGCCCCGCCCCGCCCCGTGGTGCGGGGAGCCTTGGACGCCAACTTCGTTTCCTTGATAGCATAAAAAAAGGACTCAATCCACATTCCCGGTCCCCCGCTCGCGGCATCGTGCCCGTGAAGGCGGGCGGGCCGCTTGCTCGTTTCCGCGGAGAAGCCACCCCGATGCAAGCCGGTCGCCGAATGCCATCGACCCTGCTGTTCGCCGCCGGACTGGGCGCCCTGCTCCTGGCGGCCTGCGACCGCCCGCCCCGGCAGGCTGCCAGCCCCGCCGGCGCGGCGCCGCCGCCCGCCGTCACCGTGCTGAAGGCGCAGCCGGAGTCCGTGCCGCTGGTGACGGAGTTGCCCGGGCGGACGGCGGCGCGGCTCATCGCCGAGATCCGGCCCCAGGTGACCGGCATCATCAAGGAGCGCCCCTTCGAGGAGGGCAGCGAGGTCAAGGCCGGCCAGCTCCTCTACCAGATCGAGCCCGCGCCCTACCAGGCGGCCTTCGACAGCGCGAAGGCCAACGTGGAGCGTGCCGAGGCAAACCTCGTCGTCGCCCGCCTCAAGGCCAAGCGCTACGCGGGGCTGGAGAAGAACGACGCGGTCAGCAAGCAGGCCAACGACGAGGCCCTGGCCGAGGCGCAGAAGGCCGAGGCCGAGCTCGCGGCGGCCCGGGCGGCCCTGGACAAGGCGGGCATCGACCTGAACTTCACCCGGGTGCGCTCTCCGATCGCCGGGCGCATCGGGCGCTCGGCAGTCACCCCCGGGGCGCTGGTCACGGCGAACCAGGCGGTGGCCCTCGCCACGGTGCAGCAGCTCGACCCGATCAACGTGGACCTGACGGAGTCGAGCGCGGAGCGCCTGCGCATCGAGCGCCAGCTGGAGTCCGCGAAGCTGCAGCGCGCCGAGGGCTCGACCGTTCCAGTGCAACTCGTGCTGGAGGATGGCTCGCTCTACGGGGTGGAGGGAAAGCTCGCGTTCTCCGAGGTCTCGGTCCACGAGGCGACGGGCACGGTGACGCTGCGCGCCGTCTTCCCGAACCCCGAGCGGCGGCTGCTCCCCGGGATGTACGTGCGGGCGCGGCTCTCCCACGGGTTGAACCGGCAGGCGGTCCTCCTGCCCCACGCGGCGCTGACCCGCAATCCCCGCGGCCAGGCCCAGGTCATGGTCGTCGGCGCCGAGGAGAAGGTCGAGGCGCGTAACGTGGACGCGGAGCGCTCCCACGGCGAGAAGTGGGTGGTGACGGCCGGGTTGAAGGCGGGGGACCGTGTCATCGTGGAGGGCCTGCAGAAGGTGAGGCCGGGCGCCGTGGTCAAGGCCGAGGAGGCCGGTGCGCCCAAGCAGGCGGAGCCGGCGCCTCCCGGCGCGGCGGCGCGCTGAGGTAGGGCGAAATGGCACGCTTCTTCATCGACCGCCCGATCTTCGCCTGGGTCCTGGCCATCGTCGTGATGCTCGCGGGGGCGCTGTCGATCCTGACGCTCCCGGTCGCCCAGTACCCAGCCATCGCCCCGCCCACCATCGCCATCAACGCGAGCTACCCGGGGGCGTCGGCGAAGACGGTCGAAGACTCCGTGACCCAGGTCATCGAGCAGAAGATGACCGGCCTGGACGGACTGCTCTACATGGCCTCGTCGTCCGACTCCTACGGCCAGGCCACGGTGACGCTCACCTTCGACGCCGGTACCGACCCCGACATCGCGCAGGTGCAGACGCAGAACAAGCTGCAGCTCGCGCTCCCCCTGCTGCCGGTCGCGGTGCAGCAGCAGGGTGTGCAGGTCGCGAAGTCGGCGCGCAACTTCCTCATGGTGCTCGGCTTCGTCTCCAACGACGAGGGGTTCACGCGCGACGACCTCTCGGACTTCCTCGTCGCCTCGGTGCAGGAGCCGCTGTCGCGGGTCACCGGCGTCGGCGAGGTGCAGGTCTTCGGCGCCCAGTACGCCATGCGCATCTGGCTCGACCCGACGAAGCTCAACAACTTCAAGCTCACCCCCTCCGACGTGCAGGCCGCCATCGTGATCCAGAACGCCCAGGTCTCCGCCGGGCAGTTGGGCGGCACGCCGGCGCTCCCGGGACACGGTTACACGGCCTCGATCACGGTGCAGAACCGCCTCGAGACGGTGGAGCAGTTCGAACAGATCCTCCTGCGCACGATGCCCGACGGCGGCGAGGTCCGGCTGAAGGACGTCGCCCGGATCGAGATCGGGGCCGAGAACTACGGCATCGTGGGGCGCTACAACGGCCGGCCGAGCGCAGGCGTGGGGGTCAAGCTCGCCGCGGGCGCCAACGCCCTCGACACCGCGGACGCCTTGCGCGCCAAGCTCGAGCAGATGAAGTCCTACTTCCCCGCCGGCGTCGAGGTCGTGGTGCCCCACGACACCACGCCGTTCGTCAAGCTCTCGATCATCGGCGTGGTGCACACCCTGCTGGAGGCCATCGCCCTGGTGTTCCTGGTGATGTACCTCTTCCTGCAGAACCTGCGCGCGACCCTGATCCCCACCATCGCCGTGCCCGTGGTGCTGCTCGGCACGTTCGGGGTCATGGCGGCCCTCGGCTTCTCCATCAACACGCTGACGATGTTCGGGCTGGTGCTGGCGATCGGACTGCTGGTCGACGACGCCATCGTGGTGGTGGAGAACGTCGAGCGGGTGATGAGCGAGGAGGGGCTCTCGCCGAGAGAAGCGACCCGCAAGTCCATGGACCAGATCACCGGGGCCCTGATCGGCATCGGCATGGTGCTCTCGGCGGTGTTCGTGCCCATGGCCTTCTTCGGGGGCTCGACCGGCGTCATCTATCGCCAGTTCTCGGTCACCATCGTCGCGGCGATGGCGCTCTCGGTGCTCGTGGCGATCATCTTCACCCCGGCGCTCTGCGCGACCATGCTGAAGCCGGTGCAAAAGGGGCATTGCCACGGGGAATGCGGACCCCTTTCGCGCTTCTTCATGGGTTTCAACCGGGCGTTCCAGAGCGGCACCCGGCGCTACGAGTCCACTGTCAACCGCATCGTGCACCGCAGCGTTCGCTATCTGCTGATCTACGGGGTGATGGTCGCGGGGCTGGTGTACCTCTTCCAGCGCCTGCCCACCTCCTTCCTGCCCGAGGAGGATCAGGGGGTGTTGTTCACGCAGGTCACGCTCCCCGCCGGCGCAACCCAGGAGCGGACCAGCAACGTGCTGCGCAAGGTGGAGCAGCACTTCCTGGAGAACGAGAAGGACAGCGTCCGCTCGATCTTCACCGCCGCGGGCTTCAGCTTCGCCGGCGGCGGCCAGAACATGGGGCTCGGCTTCGTGGGCATGAAGGACTGGAGCGTGCGCACGGCACCGGGCACCGACGTGGCATCGGTCGCCCGCCGGGCGATGGGTGCGTTCCAGCAGATCCGCGAGGCGATGGTGTTCGCCTTCGTGCCACCCGCCGTGCTGGAGCTCGGCACCGCAACCGGGTTCGACGTTCAGCTGCAGGACCGCGCGGGCCTCGGCCACGATGCCCTCATCGCTGCGCGCAACCAGCTACTCGGGCTGGCGGCACAGGACAAGCGGCTCGTCGGGGTGCGCCCGAACGGCCAGGACGACGTCGCGGAGTTCCAGCTGCAGGTGGACCACGCGAAGGCGGGCGCCCTCGGGGTCTCGATCAAATCCATCAACGAGACCATCTCCATCGCCGGGGGCGGGGCCTACGTCAACGACTTCATCGACCGCGGGCGCATCAAGAAGGTCTATCTGCAGGCCGACGCGCACGCCCGCATGAAGCCCGAGGACGTGGAGAAGTGGTTCGTGCGCAACGACCGGGGCGAGATGGTGCCGCTGACCGCGTTCACGACGGCGCGCTGGGCCTTCGGCTCGCCGCGGCTCGAGCGCTACAACGGCCAGCCCTCGGTGGAGATCCTGGGGCAGGCGGCCCCCGGACTCTCCTCGGGAGAGGCGATGGCCGCGGTGGAGGAGATCATCGCGAAGCTGCCGGCCGGCATCGGTTACGAGTGGACCGGGACCTCCTACGAGGAGCGCCGCTCGGGGGCCCAGGCGCCGGCGCTCTACGCGCTCTCGCTGCTGGTGGTCTTCCTGTCGCTGGCGGCGCTCTACGAGAGCTGGTCGGTGCCCTTCGCGGTGATCCTCGTGGTGCCGCTCGGAGTGTTCGGCGCGCTGCTCGCCGCGAGCGGGCGCGGATTGTCCAACGACGTGTACTTCCAGGTGGGCCTCCTCGCCACCATCGGGCTCTCGTCGAAGAATGCGATCCTGATCGTGGAGTTCGCCAAGGCGTTGATGGACGAGGAGGGCAAGGGGCTCATCGAGGCGACCCTGCAGGCCGTGCGCATGCGCCTGCGTCCCATCCTGATGACCTCGCTCGCGTTCGGTCTCGGCGTGCTGCCGCTCGCGATGGCGACCGGCGCGGGCTCCGGGAGCCAGAACGCGGTCGGCACCGGCGTGCTCGGCGGGACCATCGCCGGGACCGTGCTCGGCATCTTCTTCATTCCCCTCTTCTACGTCGTGATCAAGCGAATCTTCAAGGGCAAGCCGCGGGCAGAGGCGCAGGCCGCGGAACCCGCGGCGCAGGGTGTGGGCGCGGCGCAGGGCGTGGGTGTGGCGCAGGGTGTGGGCGCGGCGCAGGGCGTGGGTGTGGCGCAGGGCGTCGGAGCGGCGGTGGAGGCCGAGGCCCGGTGAGCGCGCACGCGCCGCCCGCCGCTCCGCTCGTCCTCCTCGAGGAGCGTGTCCGGCCGGAGTGGCTCGACTACAACGACCACATGAACGTGGTCTATTACGCCATGGTCTTCGACCGCGCCTCGGAGGCCTTCGTGCAGCACGTGGGGATGGGCGAGGAATACACGCGCGTGACGCGTGGCTCCTGGGTCGCGCTGGAGGCGCACACGACGTTCAGCCGCGAGCTGCGCCGCGGTGACCCGCTGCGCGTGGAGACCCGAGTGCTCGGCTGCGACGCCAAGCGCGTGCACCTGTTCCACTCGCTCCATCACGCAGAAGATGGCTACCAGGCCGCGACCATCGAGCTCATGCTGATGCACGTGGACCTGACCGCGCGAA
>ERZ1645187.921-NODE-921-length-28118-cov-6.450878_pt1 | contig 28118 bp, 23 predicted proteins | sample MGYA00575352_ERZ1645187 | MGnify/ENA primary metagenome ERZ1645187 (study PRJEB40837, sample SAMN11349314) | freshwater sediment metagenome | isolation source: river sediment | host: Sediment | place: India: Wazaribad , New Delhi | collected 2017-02-21 ...
CGAGGACGCGGACGCGATCAGCAGCGTCGGGGCGAACCCGCGGAAGGAGGCGCCGGTTCTCAACGCCCGCATCCGCAAGCGCTGGCTGAAGGGCGATCTCTTCGTCGGCGTCATCGGCGAGCAGGCGGACCTGACCTACAAATACACCTACCTCGGCGCCGGGCCGGAGACGCTGGCCAATCTCGCCAGCCTCGTGCCGGCGGGCAAGACCAAGCCGCTGATCATCGTCGGGCAGGGCGCGCTCAACCGGGCGGATGGCGGCGCGGTGCTGGCGCTGGCCGCCCGGGCGGCCGGGGCCATCGGCGCGGTGAAGGACGGCTGGAACGGCTTCAACATCCTGCACACGGAAGCTGCGCTGGTCGGCGCGCTCGATCTCGGCTTCCTGCCCGGTGAGGGCGGCAAGGACACGGCCGGCATTCTCGCCTCTGGTGCGATGGATGTGATCTTCAATCTCGGCGCGGACGAGATTGACATCCCCGCTGGCCCGTTCGTGGTCTATCAGGGCACGCATGGCGATCGCGGCGCCCACCGGGCGGATGTGATCCTGCCGGGCTCCGCCTATACCGAGAAATCGGCGACCTACGTCAACACGGAAGGCCGCGTGCAGATGACCGCGCGCGCCGGCTTCGCGCCGGGCGATGCGCGGGAAGACTGGGCGATCCTGCGCGCGCTGTCCGCCGTGCTGGGCAAGACCCTGCCGTTCGATACCATCGCGCAGCTGCGCAAGGCGCTCTATGCCGCCCATCCGCATTTTGCGGCGGTGGATACGATTGCGGCGGGTGATGCCGGCGATGTCGGCAAGCTGGCCGGCCTCGGCGGCGCGGCGGGCAAGGCGGCCTTCGCCTCGCCGGTGACGGATTTCTATCTGACCAACCCGATTGCGCGGGCGTCGGGCGTGATGGCCGAGTGTTCGGCCCTCGCCCGGGCGCGCGGCGCGGTCGCGGCGGAATAAGGGGACGATCATGGTGGATGTCACGCCCGCAGGGCGCAAACCCAAAGGGATTTCCCCGCTGTGGATCTGGCTCGGCTTCGCCATCATGGCGCTGGTCGGCGCCGCCGTGGCGCTGTGGGCTGTCTACTGGCTGTGGACCAAGACGACATGGTTCGTGCCGGTGCTGATCATGGCCCTGCAGTCTCTGGTCGTGCTGGTCGTGCTGATGGTGCTGATCGCCTTCTATCTGCTGGCGGATCGCAAGATCTGGGCGGCGGTGCAGTTGAGAAGAGGGCCGAACGTGGTCGGCCCCTTCGGCCTGCTGCAATCCTTCGCTGATCTGCTGAAGTTCGTGCTGAAGGAGCCGACGGTTCCCGCCAGTTCGGACAAGGTGCTGTTCCTGCTTGCCCCGCTGCTCACCTGCGTGCTGGCGCTGGCCGCCTGGGCGGTCATCCCGGTGGCGGATGGCTGGGCGGTGGCCGATATCAACGTCGGCATCCTCTATGTGCTGGCGATTTCCTCGCTCGGCGTCTACGGCATCATCATCGGCGGCTGGGCCTCGAACTCGAAGTATCCGTTCCTCTCCGCCCTCCGCTCGGCGGCGCAGATGGTGTCGTACGAGGTGTCGATCGGCTTCGTCATCATCACCGTTCTGCTGTTCGTCGGGTCGCTGAACCTCAACGATATCGTCGCCGCGCAGGACAACCGCTATGGCGCGCTCGGCTGGTTCGTGCTGCCGCTGTTCCCGATGTTCGTGGTGTTCTTCATCTCGGCGCTGGCCGAGACGAACCGCCCGCCGTTCGATCTGGTCGAGGCGGAATCCGAACTCGTCGCCGGCTTCATGACCGAGTATGGCTCGACCCCGTACCTGCTGTTCATGCTCGGCGAGTATGTGGCGATCATGACCATGTGCGCCATGGCCACCATCCTGTTCCTCGGGGGCTGGCTGCCTCCGGTCAACATGGCACCGTTCACCTGGGTGCCAGGCGTGGTGTGGTTCATCCTCAAGGTATCGGTCATCTTCTTCGGCTTCGCGATGGCCAAGGCGATGGTGCCGCGCTACCGCTACGACCAGTTGATGCGCCTCGGCTGGAAGGTGTTCCTGCCGCTGTCGCTTGCGGCCGTGGTGCTGACGGCGGCGTTCCTGCAGGTCACCGGCGCGTATCGCTATGGCGATGCGCCGGTCGCGACCCAACAGGTGGAAGGGAAAAAGTGATGTTGGGGCAGGTGGCCAAGGGCCTTCTTCTGACGGAATTCGTCTCCGCCTTCTTTCTGGCGATGCGCTATTTCTTCGCGCCCAAGGCGACGTTGAACTACCCCTTCGAGAAGGGGCCGGTGTCGCCGCGCTTCCGGGGCGAGCATGCGTTGCGGCGTTATCCCAACGGGGAAGAGCGCTGCATCGCCTGCAAGCTGTGCGAGGCGATCTGCCCGGCGCAGGCCATTTCGATCGAGGCCGGCCCGCGCCGCAACGACGGGACGCGCCGCACCACGCGTTATGACATCGACATGACCAAGTGCATCTACTGCGGCTTCTGTCAGGAAGCCTGCCCGGTGGATGCCATCGTCGAGGGGCCGAATTTCGAATTTGCCACCGAGACGCGCGAGGAACTGTTCTACGACAAGCAGAAGCTGCTGGAGAACGGCGCCCGCTGGGAGCGCGAGATTGCCCGCAACATCCAGATGGATGCGCCTTATCGCTGAGGCGGTGCGACAGGAATACGCTTGGCCGCCGGTTGTGCGGCGCAGCAAGTGACGATAGACCGACCGGCGGGCCACCCCGCCAAGCCAAGGGGCGGGCCACCGCCCGAGAGACCGAACGATGAACGCAGTCGTTTTCTTTTTCTATCTGTTCTCGACAGTGTTGCTGGCGAGTGCATTCATGGTCATCGCGGCCCGGAACCCGGTGCACGCGGTGCTGTTCCTCATCCTTGCGTTCTTCAACGCCGCGGGGCTGTTCATCCTGTTGGGGGCGGAATTCCTGGCGATGCTGCTGGTCGTGGTCTACGTCGGCGCGGTCGCGGTGCTGTTCCTGTTCGTGGTGATGATGCTGGACGTCGATTTTGTCGAGCTCAGGCAGGGCTTTCTCAAGTATCTGCCGATCGGCGCGCTGATCGCCATCATCTTCGGCATCGAGCTGGCGCTGGTGACGGGCACCTGGACTCTCTCGCCCGAGGCGATCGAGACCGGCAAGGCCGCGGCCAAGGTGCCGGCGGATGCGATGAACATCCGTGCGCTTGGCCGGGTACTCTACACCGAGAACCTCTATTTCTTCCAGCTGGCCGGTATGGTCCTGCTGGTCGCCATGATCGGCGCCATCGTGCTCACGCTGCGCGACCGGCCGGGCGTGAAACGTCAGAACGTGATGCAGCAGAACGCGCGCACTAAGGCCGCCGCCATGGAGGTCAAGAACGTCGCGCCGGGGCAGGGGGTGTAAGATGATCGGTTTGACCCACTATCTGGTGCTGTCCGCCATCCTGTTCACGCTCGGTGTGTTCGGCATCTTCATCAACCGCAAGAACGTGATCGTCATCCTGATGTCGATCGAACTGATCCTGCTGTCGGTGAATATCAATTTCGTCGCCTTCTCCTCCTATCTGGGCGATCTGTCGGGCCAGATTTTCGCGCTGCTGATCCTCACGGTGGCTGCGGCGGAGGCGGCCATCGGCCTTGCCATTCTGGTCGTCTATTTCCGCAACCGCGGCTCGATCGCGGTTGAAGATATCAACATGATGAAGGGCTGAGCGGGCCATGTATACGTCGATTGTCTTCCTGCCGCTGCTCGGCTTCCTTCTCGCGGGGCTGGCCAGCCTTCTCGCCCACAAGCCGGGTGCCAATGTCCGCGCCTTCGGCGATGCGGATCATTCCGCCCATGACCATCACGGGCACGATGCACATCATGGCCACGATGATCATGGCCATGACGATCATCACGCGCCGGTGGCCTCGCCGCATTCGGCCGGAGTGATCAAGTTCGCCGAGTGGATCACCACGGGCTTCCTGTTCATCTCCTGCGCCCTGTCATGGGTGGCATTCTCGAAGATCGCGCTCGGCTCGTCCGAAGGGGTGCGCGTCGTCCTTGGCAACTGGGTCACCTCGGGCGCCATGTCGTTCGATTGGGCGCTACGCATCGATCCGTTGACGGCTGTGATGCTGGTGGTGGTCACCACTGTCTCGGCGCTGGTCCATCTCTATTCGATGGGCTACATGCACGAGGATCCGGCCCGTCCGCGGTTCTTTGCCTACCTGTCGCTGTTCACCTTCGCCATGCTGATGCTGGTGACGGCGGACAACCTGGCCCAGATGTTCTTCGGCTGGGAAGGGGTGGGCCTCGCCTCCTACCTGCTGATTGGCTTCTGGTTCCACAAGCCCTCCGCCAATGCGGCGGCGATGAAGGCGTTCATCGTCAACCGCGTCGGCGACTTCGGCTTCGCGCTGGGCATCTTCCTGGTGTTCTGGACCTTCGGCACCGTGTCGTTCGATGCGATCTTTGCCGATGTCGCCGGCAAGGCCAAGGATACGACCACATTCCTCGGCTATGGCTTCAACACGATCACGCTGGCCTGCTGCCTGCTGTTCCTCGGCGCGATGGGCAAGTCGGCGCAGTTCCTGCTGCACACCTGGCTGCCGGACGCGATGGAAGGCCCGACACCGGTTTCCGCGCTCATCCACGCCGCGACCATGGTGACGGCGGGCGTGTTCATGGTGGCCCGCATGTCGCCGCTGTTCGAGTTTGCCCCCGCTGCCCAGTCGCTGGTTATCGTCATCGGCGCGACCACGGCGTTCTTCGCCGCCACGGTCGGTCTGGTGCAGAACGATATCAAGCGCGTGATCGCCTATTCGACCTGTTCGCAGCTCGGCTACATGTTTGTTGCACTTGGCGTTGGCGCCTATTCGGCAGGCATCTACCATCTCTTCACGCACGCCTTCTTCAAGGCGCTGCTGTTCCTCGGGGCCGGCTCGGTCATCCATGCGATGCATCACGAGCAGGACATGCGGAACATGGGCGGGCTGTGGGCGAAGATTCCGTTCACCGGCGCGATGATGCTGATCGGCACGCTGGCGCTGACCGGCTTTCCCTTCACTGCGGGCTTCTTCTCGAAGGACGCGATCATCGAGGCGGCCTATGCCTCGCACCGCGGCGGCAACGGTTACGCCTTCGTGCTGATCGTCATCGCGGCGCTGTTCACCTCGTTCTATTCGTGGCGTCTGGTGTTCATGACCTTCTTCGGCAAGACCCGGGCGGATCATCACACCTACGATCACGCGCATGAAAGCCCGAAGGTGATGCTCATCCCGCTGGTGGTGCTGGCGGCGGGCGCCATCCTGGCCGGCTTCCCCTTCGCGGCCAAGTTCGTGGGCGATGGCTTCCAGAACTTCTTCAAGGGCGCCATCTTCATGGGGGCGGACAACCACATCCTGCATGATCTGCATGGCGTCCCCTTCTGGGTGAAGGCCTCGCCGTTCGTGATGATGGTGCTCGGCTTCGTCGGTGCGTGGCTGTTCTACATACAGGATCCGCAGCGCCCCGTGCGTCTGGCGGAGACGTTCCCCGGCGCCTACCGCTTCCTGCTCAACAAGTGGTATTTCGACGAGCTGTATGACCTGATCTTCGTCCGCCCGGCCAAGTGGCTCGGCTCCTTCTTCTGGAAGAAGGGCGATGGCTGGCTGATCGACGGTTTCGGACCGGACGGGATTTCCGCTCTTACGGTCAAGATTGCCGGCCGCGCGGCGAGGCTTCAGACCGGCTACGTCTACCATTACGCCTTTGCCATGCTGATTGGGGTGGCGTTCTTCGTCACCTGGTACCTCTTCGCCGGAGGAGCACACTGATGTTCGGTTTCGGAATTCTCTCCGGTCTCACCTTCCTGCCGCTGCTGGGCGCCGCGCTGGTGCTGATGCAGCGCGACGACGAGGCGGGCAGCCGCAACGCGCGCTGGATCGCGCTGTGGACGACTTTGGCGGCCTTTGTGCTGTCGCTGGTCGCCTGGGCGCGGTTCGATGCCAAGATCGCGGGCTTCCAGCTTCTGGAAAAGAAGCTGTGGTTCGACAGCACCATCATCTACCAGCTGGGCGTGGATGGCATCTCGATGCCGTTCGTGCTGCTGACCACCTTCCTGATGCCGCTGTGCATCATCGCCTCGTGGCAGTCGATCCGCACCCGCATCCGGGCCTATTTTGCCGCCTTCCTCATCCTTGAAACGATGATGATCGGCGTCTTCGTCGCGCTCGACGTGGTGCTGTTCTACCTGTTCTTCGAAGGCGGCCTCATCCCGATGTTCCTGATCATCGGCATCTGGGGTGGCAAGCGGCGCATCTACGCCTCGTTCAAGTTCTTCCTCTATACGCTGGTCGGCTCGGTGCTGATGCTGCTGGCGATCATGGCGATGTACTGGGACGCCGGCACGACCGACATGATCGCGCTGATGACCCACAAGTTCGCGCCGAAGATGCAGACGTGGCTGTGGCTGGCATTCTTCGCCTCCTTCGCGGTGAAGATGCCGATGTGGCCGGTCCACACCTGGCTGCCGGATGCGCACGTCGAGGCGCCGACAGCCGGCTCGGTCATCCTGGCGGGCATCCTGCTGAAGATGGGCGGCTACGGGTTCCTGCGGTTCTCGCTGCCGATGTTCCCGGCGGCGTCGGTCCAGTTCGCCGATCTCGTGTTCTGGATGAGCTGCATCGCCATCATCTACACCTCGCTGGTGGCGATGATGCAGGAGGATATCAAGAAGCTGATCGCCTATTCATCGGTCGCGCACATGGGCTACGTCACCATGGGCATCTTCTCGCTCAACACGCAGGGCGTTCAGGGCGCGGTGTTCCAGATGGTCAGCCACGGCCTCGTGTCCGGCGCGCTGTTCCTCTGCGTCGGCGTTATCTACGACCGGATGCACACCCGCGAGATCAAGGCCTATGGCGGCCTTGTGGAGAAGATGCCGCTCTACGCGCTGGTGTTCATGCTGTTCACCATGGCGAATGTCGGTCTTCCGGGCACCTCGGGCTTTGTCGGCGAGTTCCTGACGCTGGCCGGCGCCTACAAGGCGTCGACCTGGGTGGCGTTCTTCGCCTCCTTCGGCCTCATCCTGTCGGCGGGCTATGCGCTGTGGCTGTTCGCCCGCGTGGTGTTCGGCAAGATGACCAAGCCGGCGCTGGGCACGATCCCTGATCTCGACGCACGCGAAATCCTCATCTTCGCGCCGCTGGTGATCCTCACCATCTACTACGGCGTGCAGCCGGGGCCGATCCTCGATGCCTGCGCCGCTTCCGTTGATCTCGTCGTCAAGCAGGCTCAGGTCGGGTTCGCCCCGGTCAAGGCCGCGCTGCTGATGATGCACTGAAGTTTGAGAAGGACATCGGGCTGATGACCTCGACGATTGCACAAGTCCCCGCGTTCGGGCCTTTCCTGCCGGAAATGGTGCTGATGATCGGCGCGCTCGCGCTGGTTCTCATCGGTGCCATGCGCGGTGATTCCTCCAAGGTGGCGATCGACTGGATCGCGATCATTGCGCTGGTCATCGCCGGTCTTCTGGTGATCGAGCAGGGGCCGGGCACGCTGCGCACCTTCAACGGCGCCTTCGTAGCCGACAGTTTCGCCCGGTTCATGAAGGTGCTTACGTTGCTCGGCTCGCTGGCGGCGATCATCCTGTCGATGGGCTACCTGAAGGAAGAGAAAATCGCCCGGTTTGAGTATCCGATCCTCGTCGTGCTCTCCACCTTGGGCATGATGGTGATGATCTCGGCGAACGAGCTGATCTCGCTTTATCTCGGCCTCGAACTGCAGAGCCTTGCGCTCTATGTCGTTGCCTCTATCCACCGGGACGACGCCAAGTCGACCGAAGCGGGCCTGAAGTATTTTGTGCTCGGCGCGCTCTCCTCCGGCATGCTGCTGTATGGCATGAGCCTCGTGTACGGCTTCACCGGGTCGATCTCGTTCGAGGCGATCGCCGCTTCGGTCCGCGATGGCCACGGCACGGGCGTTACCTTCGGCCTCGTGTTCATCCTTGCCGGCCTTGCCTTCAAGATTTCCGCCGTGCCGTTCCATATGTGGACGCCGGATGTCTATGAAGGCGCGCCGACGCCGGTGACCGCGTTCTTTGCCACCGCTCCGAAGATGGCGGCCATCGCCATCCTTGTCCGCGTGCTGGTCGATGCCTTCCCGGGCGTGACGCGCGAGTGGCAGCAGGTCGTCACGTTCATGGCGATCCTGTCGATGGCGCTGGGCGCTTTTGCGGCGATCTCGCAAACCAATATCAAACGGCTGATGGCCTATTCGTCGATCGGCAACATGGGCTATGCGCTGGTTGGCCTCGCGTCTGGCACCATTCAGGGCGTGGAAGGCATTGCCATCTTCATGGCGATCTATCTCGCCATGACGCTGGGCGCTTTTGCCGTCATCCTGTCGATGAAGACCGACAAGGGGCGGGTGGAGACGATCGAGGATCTCTCCGGCCTGTCGCGCACCAATCCGTTCACAGCGGCGATGCTGATGCTGGTGATGTTCTCGCTGATCGGCATTCCGCCGCTCGCCGGGTTCTTCGGCAAGTTCTATGTCTTTGCCGCCGCCATCAAAGCCAACCTGCTGACGCTCGCCATCATCGGCATTCTCACCAGCGTGGTCTCCGCCTTCTATTATCTGCGCGTTGTCAAGGTGATGTACCTTGACGAGCCGAAGGTGACCTTCCTGCCGGTAGGCGGCGAGGTGCGGCTGATCATGACGGTTTCGGCGCTGTTCGTCCTGCTGTTCTGGGTGTTTCCGGCGCCGCTGAGGGAAGCCGCGCAGGCGGCGGCGAAATCGCTGTTCTGATGGCGCGCTCGGCCCGGTTCTCATGATCCGTCTGGGCGACGTCGCCAGCGCCGCCGGGTATTCGCTGGTCTCGCTGCAAAGCGTGGATTCGACCAACCGGCTGGCGCTTGATCTGGCGCAGCAGGCGGGGGCCAATCGCACCTGGGTGGTCTCCGAGGTGCAGCGCGAGGGCAGGGGGCGCCACGGTCGGGTGTGGGAATCTCCCGCCGGCAATCTCTATGCGACGCTGCTGCTGGTTGCGCCCTGCACGGTGGCCGATTCCCCCAAGCTTGGCTTTGTTGCCGGCGTTGCGCTGGCCGAGACGCTAAAAGCCCTGCGCGTGCCGGGCGATGTGCGGCTCAAATGGCCCAACGATGTGCTGGTGGAAGGCGCCAAGCTTGCCGGAATCCTGCTGGAAGGGCGGATGATCAGCGCCGACAAACAGGCAGTGGCCATCGGCATGGGGCTCAATATTGCCTCCGCGCCGGAGATTGCCGATCGCCGGACGGTGAGCCTCGGGGCCCTTGGTGCGGCGCTGACGCGCGAGGATGTGTTCCGCGTCCTGTCGGAGCAGATGACCGCCGCGATGACGACCTTTGCCCGGGGCGCCGGGTTTTTCTCGGTTCGCGATGCATGGTCGCGCCTGTCGCTGCCGCCGGGCACGCCGATCACCGTCAAGGTGCCGGCCGGCGAACATGCCGGGCGCTTTGCCGGGATTGACGGGCAGGGCCGTTTGAAGCTCGATACCGCCGCCGGCCAGATGACGCTGGACGCCGGAGATGTGTTTGTAACGTCCGCAGGATGAAGGAACAGCCGATGGCGCCCGCGAACGAACTGGTCTTTGTGCCGCTGGGCGGCCTGGGCGAAATCGGCATGAACTGTGCGCTCTACGGCTTTGGCCCGCCGCGCAGCCGCCAGTGGCTGATGGTCGATCTCGGCGTCGCCTTCGCGGGCGATGATCTGCCGGGCATCGATCTTCTGATGCCCTCGGTCGCCTTTATCGAGCAGATGAAGGCCAATCTCGTCGGCATCGTGCTCACCCATGCGCATGAGGATCATTTCGGCGCAGTCGCGGATCTGTGGCCCCGGCTTGGTGCGCCGCTCTATGCCACCAATTTCGCCGCCGATCTGCTTGAATCCCGCCGCCTCTCCGAGCAGGGCGCGCCGAAGGTGCCGATCCGCCGTATCGCACAGGATACGCGTTTCTCGCTCGGCCCGTTCGACATCGAGATGATCCCGGTGGCGCATTCGATTCCCGAGGCCTGCGCCATGGCCATCCGCACGCCGGCCGGCACGGTGCTGCACACCGGTGACTGGAAGATCGACCGGACCCCGGTTCTCGGCCTGCCGACCAATGAGCAGCGCCTGCGCGAGATCGGTGACGAGGGCGTTCTGGCGCTCGTCTGCGATTCCACCAACATCATGCGCGAGGGGATTTCCGCCTCCGAGCAGGAGGTGGCCGCGACGCTGAAGGATATCATCGCCGCATCGCCCGGGCGGGTGCTGGTCACCACCTTCGCCTCGAATGTCACGCGCCTGCGTGCGGTGGCTGAGGCGGCGCAGGCCTGCGGCCGTCAGGTCATCGTCGCCGGCCGGGCGATGGAGCGGGTGGTCGAGATCGCCGGCGAACTCGGCATGCTCTCCGGGCTCCAGCCGTTCCGCGATCAGGATGCGTTTACCCGCCTGCCACGCGACAAGGTGGTGGTGCTGGTCACCGGCTCGCAGGGCGAGCCGCGCGCGGCACTGGCCCGCATCGCCGCCAATGAGTATCCCGACATGCGGCTGGTCTCCGGGGACCGGGTGATCTTTTCCTCGCGCGCCATTCCCGGCAACGAGAAGTCGATCAACAAGATCGTCAATGAACTGGCCAAACAGGATATCGAGGTCATCACAGATCGTCACGGGCTGGTCCACGTTTCCGGCCACCCGCGGCAGGGCGAGGTGCGGCAGATGTATGAGTGGATCCGCCCCCGGATCGCCATTCCCGCCCATGGCGAGGCCCAGCACCTGACCGAGCACCGCGCCTTTGCCAAATCCATGGGCGTGCCGCACGCCATCCGCGCCTTCAACGGCGACATGGTGCGGCTCGCGCCGGGCGATCCGGTGATCGTCAATCAGGTGCCGAACGGCCGGCTGGTGAAGGACGGGACGATTCTCACCGAGGTGACCGGCGCCGTGGCCGAGCGGCGCAAGCTGTCGTTTGCCGGCATCGTCACCGTCGTCTTCGCCATCGATGAGCGCGGGCAGCTGATTTCCGATCCCGAAGTGGAGACGACCGGAATCCCCGACGAGACGGCCAAGGGCGAGAATATCGCCGAGCTTGTGCTCGATGCTGTGGAGACGACGATCAACAGCGTATCCCGGTCGAAACGGCGTGATGCGGCCTCGATGCAGGAATCGGTGCGCCGGGCCGTGCGCGCGGCGATTGCCGAGGTATGGGACAAAAAGCCGATTTGCCAGGTGTTCGTGATCGAGCTTTAAGCAGCGGCGAAACTGCGGAAGGGGAACCAACGATGATCGGACGCCTGAACCATGTGGCGATTGCCGTGCGCAATCTGGCCGATGCGACCAAGATGTATGAAGGCGCGCTCGGCGCTCGCGTCACAGCCCCTCAGGCGCTGCCCGAGCATGGCGTGACGGTGGTGTTCATCGAACTGCCGAACACCAAGATCGAACTGCTCGAACCCCTCGGCGAGGCGTCGCCCATCGCCAGGTTCCTTGAAAAGAACGCCGACGGCGGCATGCACCATGTCTGCTACGAGGTGGAGGACATTCTGGCCGCTCGCGACAGGCTGAAGGCCGGCGGTGCCCGCGTGCTGGGCGATGGTACGCCGAAGATCGGCGCGCACGGCAAGCCGGTGCTGTTCCTTCACCCGAAGGATTTCAACGGCACGCTGGTGGAACTGGAACAGGTCTGATGAAAATCGGCACCTGGGTCGCAATTTACTTCGTCGTCTGGTGGGTGACGCTGTTCACCATCCTGCCCTTCGGCGTCCGCTCGCAGCAGGAGACGGGCGAGGTGGTGCCGGGCTCGGAGCCGGGCGCCCCGGCGCGTCCGCGCCTGCTGCGCGTGATGCTGATCAACACGGCTGTCGCCGCGGTGGTTTTTCTCGGCGTCATGTGGCTGGTGGAGAACGCCTGGAGCTGAAACCGGTCTTCAGGCGTCAGGCGGTGCTGCAAAAAAATAAAGCAAGGCTTTCGCCTTGCTCTTGAAAACCTCGCACCGTGCAGCCTGCGGGCTTCGCCCGTTCTCCCCCACTGCGACGATGTGTCTCCTCCAAAGACTTGGACCTTGAGGCGAGCGCTATTCCGGCACTTCTTCCTCAGAGCGGACCCATCAGCATCAAAACGCATAGCGAATGAAAATGTGGCTGTCACGCTGAATTTTTGGTCACGCGCGATGAAAGTTTCAGCACGCCTCCGCAACGCTTGTGTTTTACCGGTTTATCCGCTTTTTAGGCCCTTCGTTGGAACCGAACCGCCGAATCGTCGTCAAGGATCACCCGTTTCATGCGTCTCAGCCGCTTCTTCCTCCCCATCCTGCGTGAAACGCCGAAAGAGGCCGAGATCGTCTCCCATCGGCTGATGCTGCGCGCCGGCATGATCCGGCAGGAATCGGCCGGCATCTACGCCTGGCTGCCGCTGGGCCTCAGGGTGCTCAACAAGGTCTGTGCGGTGATCCGCGAGGAGCAGAATCGCTCCGGCGCCATCGAACTGCTGATGCCGACCATCCAGTCGGCCGATCTGTGGCGCGAAAGCGGGCGCTATGACGCCTATGGCAAGGAGATGCTGCGCATCAAGGACCGGCACGAGCGCGAGATGCTGTTCGGCCCGACCAACGAGGAAATGATCACCGAGATTTTCCGCGCCTATGTGCGGAGCTACAAGGATCTGCCGCTCAACCTCTATCACCTCCAGTGGAAGTTCCGGGATGAGGTGCGCCCGCGCTTCGGCGTCATGCGCAGCCGCGAGTTCCTGATGAAGGACGCCTATTCGTTCGATCTCGATCAGGACGGCGCGCGCCACGCCTACAACAAGATGTTCGTGGCCTATCTGCGCACCTTCGAGCGCCTTGGTCTGAAATCGATCCCCATGCGGGCCGATACCGGACCGATCGGTGGTGATCTGAGCCACGAGTTCATCGTGCTCGCCTCCACCGGTGAATCGGAAGTGTTCTGTCACAAGGACTATCTCGATTTTGCTGTGCCGCCGGTCGATACCGATTTCGATGATGTCGCGGGCATTCAGGCGACGGTCGACAAGTGGACCTCGCTTTATGCCGCCACGTCCGAGATGCACGACGCGGCCGCCTACGACGCCATCCCGCAGGATCGCCGCGTCTCCGCGCGCGGCATCGAGGTGGGGCACATCTTCTATTTCGGCACCAAATATTCCGAGCCGATGCGTGCCGTGGTCAACGGCCCGGATGGCAAGGAGCATATGGTCCACATGGGCTCCTACGGCATCGGGCCGAGCCGCGTCGCCGCCGCCGCCATCGAGGCCAGCCACGACGAGCAGGGCATTGTCTGGCCGGAGGCGATCGCCCCGTTCAAGGTGGCGCTGCTCAACCTGCGGCAGGGCGACAGCGCGGTCGATGCCGCCTGCGAAGGGCTTTATCGCGATCTCACGGCCAAGGGCATCGATGTGCTCTATGACGACCGCGAGGAGCGGCCGGGCGGCAAGTTCGCCACCGCGGATCTGATTGGCCTGCCGTGGCAGCTGATGGTCGGCCCCAAGAGCCTCGCCGAGGGCAAGGTGGAACTCAAGCGCCGCGCCACGGGCGAGCGCGAGTTGCTCTCCCCGGCCGATGCGCTGGCGCGGCTGACGGCGTGAGCACCCGCTCCATGCCCTCGCTTGCCCGTCGCCTGTTCGGCTGGATTGCTGCGCCGTTCGAATGGCTGCTCGCGCTGCGTTATCTGCGCGCGCGCCGCCGCGAGGGGTTCATCTCGGTCATCGCCGGGTTCTCCTTCCTCGGCATCATGCTCGGCGTCGCCACATTGATTGTGGTGATGAGCGTGATGAATGGCTTCCGCAAGGAGCTGATCGGCAAGATTCTCGGCGTCAACGGCCATGTCTTCGTCCAGCCGCTCGGCCAGCCGATTGCCGATTATGACGCTGTGGCCAAGCGGCTGGAGGCGATCAAGGGCGTCACCATCGCCGCTCCGCTGGTCGAAGGGCAGGTGCTCGCCGCCTCGCAGAGCGCATCGACCGGCGCGCTGGTGCGCGGCATTGCCGAGGAGAAGATCAAGAAATTCCAGATCGTCTCCGGCAACATCCGCGAGGGTACGCTCGACGGGTTCGATGCAGGCGAGGGCATTGCCATCGGCAAGCGGATGGCCGGGCATCTCAATGTCACCATCGGCGACAAGGTGCGCCTGCTCAGCCCCAAGGGGCCGTCCACCCCGTTCGGCATGGCCCCGCGCCAGAAGGCCTACGAGGTGGTGGCGATCTTCGAGGTCGGCATGAGCGAGTTTGACGCCGGCTTCGTCTTCATGCCGCTGGCGGAGAGCCAGATCTATTTCGACAGCGAGAACCAGATCAACGTCATCGAGGTGTTTGTCGAAAACCCCGACAGGATCGACGAACTGACCGGTGCGATGCAGGAGGCGGCGGCCCAGCCGATCAACCTCAGCGACTGGCGGTTCCGCAACAACACCTTCTTCGGCGCGCTGGAAGTCGAGCGCAACATGATGTTCATCATCCTGACGATGATCGTGCTGGTCGCGGCGTTCAACATCATTTCCGGCCTCACCATGCTGGTGAAGGACAAGACGCGCGGCATCGCCATCCTGCGCACCATGGGGGCGACGCGCGGGGCCATCCTGCGCATCTTCATCATCACCGGCGCGGCCATCGGCGTGGTCGGCACGGTGCTCGGGTTCCTGCTCGGGCTGCTGATTGCGCACAATGTCGAATCGATCCGCCAGTTCTTTTCCTGGCTGTTCTCGCGCCCCCTGTTCCCGCCGGAGCTGTATTTCCTCAACAAGCTTCCCGCCGTTGTCGATGCCGGGGAGGTGACCGCCATCGTCGTCATGGCGCTGGTGCTGTCGTTGCTCGCCACCATCTACCCCGCCTGGAAGGCCGCGCGCCTCGACCCGGTGGAAGCCCTGCGCGGGGAGTGACCATGAGCGCGCTTGAACTTTCCGCCGTTGACCGCACCTACCGCCAGGGCGGAAATGCTCTGCCCATCCTGCAAGGCGCGAACCTTGTCGTCCGTGCGGGCGAGATGGTGGCGCTTGTCGCCCCCTCCGGCACCGGCAAGTCGACCCTGCTGCATTGCGCAGGCCTGCTGGAAAAGCCCGATGGCGGCGATGTGCTGATCGGCGGCATGCCCACCGTGCGGCTGGATGATGGCGAACGCACCCGGCTGCGCCGCACCGAGATCGGCTTTGTCTACCAGTTCCATCACCTGCTGCCCGAGTTGACGGCGGCGGAGAATGTGATGATGCCGCAGATGATCGCCGGCCTGGGCCACGAGCAGGCGCGCGCCCGGGCGAGCGAACTGCTGCGCTTCATCGGGTTGGGCGAGCGGCTGGATCATCAGCCCGGCACGCTGTCGGGCGGCGAGCAGCAGCGCGTGGCGATTGCACGCGCCGTGGCCAACGCCCCGCGTCTGCTGCTGGCGGACGAGCCGACCGGCAACCTTGACCCGCACACCTCCGATCATGTGTTCGGCATGCTGATGGCCATCGTCAAGCAGTCGGGCCTTGGCGCGCTGGTGGCGACACACAATATTGATCTCGCCCGGCGGATGGACCGGCGGGTGACGATCCGGGCCGGCGCCATCGAGGAAATGGCCTGAAGTCGCTGGCAAAACCGCTCGATTGTCATTGCCTTATGCGTGGGCGGCACTATAGTCCGCGCACATTTCCGGCCTTCGCGCGGGCGGTTAGCCCTGCGCGTGGCCTTACAACCAAGAGGTTCCAGACGTGATCACCCCGGCCTTCGCCCAAGCGGCTGGCGCCCCCGGCGCCGGCGACATGATCGCCCAGTTCGCGCCGTTCGTTCTCATCCTCATCATCATGTACTTCCTGCTCATCCGGCCGCAGCAGAAGCGCGCGAAGATGCATCAGGAGATGATCAAGAACATCCGCCGTGGCGACACGGTGGTGATGAGTTCGGGCATGATCGGCAAGATCACCAAGGTGATCGACGACAACGAGGTCGAGGTCGAGATCGCCGACAACGTGCGCGTCCGCCTCGTCCGCGGCATGATCGCCGATGTCCGCTCCAAGTCCGAGCCGGTGGCCGGCTGAGCCTTCCGGCCAGCCTAGAGACAGATAGACTGAAGACATGCTGCGCTTTTCGAAGCTGAAAACCATTGGCGTTGTGGCGCTGGCGCTGGCGGCGATCCTCTATTCGCTGCCGAGTGCGTTGCCGCAGGCAACGCGTGACACCATCGAGCGGTCCATCCCCGGCTTCATTCCCAAATGGCTGGTGCCCTACAAGGGCATCACGCTGGGGCTGGACCTGCAGGGCGGCACCCATGTGGTGCTGGAGGTGGATCAGCCCGCGCTTGTGCGCCAGATGGTGCAGCAGCTTCAGGCCGATATCCGCGGCGTGTTCCGCGATGCGCGCGTGGCGCCCACCGGCGGTGTGCCGGCCCAGCCGCGCGGCGCTGCGGTGCGCATCCCCAATCCCGACGACCGGGCGAAAATCCTGCCCAAGCTGCGCGAGCTGTCCCAGCCTATCGATGTTGCGCGCCTTGGCGCCGGCGTGCGCAATCTCGATGTCAATGCCGATCAGGGCGAGACGGTCACGCTCACCTATTCGGAAGCCGGCATCAACGACCGCGTCCGCCGCGCGGTGGACCAGTCGCTCGACGTGTTCCGCCGCCGTGTGGACCCGGAAGGCACCAAGGAAATCTCGATCCAGCGGCAGGGCATCGACCGTGTGCTGATCCAGGTGCCGGGCCTGCAGGATCCGACAGAGCTGCGCGAAATTCTCGGCAAGGTGGCCAAGCTGGAGTTCCGTCTGGTGGCCGAGCCGGGCGCCGCGCCGAACGATATCGAAACGCTTCCCTCCGAGGAGGGCGGCACGATGCAGGTGGAACGCCGCATCATGGTCGACGGTGCGGACCTGACCTCGGCCGAGCCGGGGTTCGACCAGCGCTCCGGCCAGCCGATCGTCAACTTCCGCTTCAACGTCAACGCCGCCCGCAAGTTCGGGCAGGTGACGACCGAAAATGTCGGCAAGCCATTCGCCATCATTCTCGACAACAAGATCATTTCCGCGCCGCGCATTCTCCAGCCGATCACCGGCGGGCAGGGGCAGATCTCCGGCAACTTCACGGTGGAAAGTGCCAACCGCCTGTCGGTGCTGCTGCGCTCCGGCGCGCTGCCGGCGGCCTTCACCATCGTCGAGGAGCGCACCGTCGGCCCCGGCCTCGGGCAGGATTCGATCGATGCTGGCAAGAAGGCGGCCTATGTCGCCGGGTTGCTCGTCGTCGGCTTCATGCTGTGGACCTATGGTATCTTCGGCATTTTCGCCAACCTCGCGCTGGCGATCCACATCCTGCTGATTTTCGCGATCATGACCAAGCTGGGCGCGACGCTGACGTTGCCCGGCATTGCCGGCATCGTGCTGACGATCGGCACGGCGGTGGACGCCAACGTGCTGATCTACGAGCGTATCCGCGAGGAAAACCACCTCGGCCGCTCGATGGTCGCCTCGCTGGAGGCCGGCTTCAACCGCGCGATGGCGACCATTGTCGACTCCAACGTCACGATGTTCATCGCCGCCGCGATTCTCTATTTCCTTGGTTCCGGCCCGGTGCGTGGTTTTGCCGTCACGATGATTGTCGGCATCATCACCACGGTTGTGACCGCCGTCACCATGACGCGCCTGATGATCGCGCTCTGGTACCGCTGGTTCAAGCCGGCCAAGATTCCGTTCTGAGGGGTGTCCATGAAACTGCTGCGCATCATCCCCGATGGCACCAAGTTCCCGTTCATGGCTTGGCGCCGCCTTGCCTTCCCGGTGTCCGCCGTCCTGTCGGTCATCGCCGTGGCGCTGTTCCTCACCGTCAACATGAACTTCGGCATCGATTTCACCGGCGGCACGCTCATCGAGATGCGGGCCAAGTCGGGCAATGTCGATATCCACAAGGTGCGTGTCGCCGCGGATGGCCTGCATCTGGGCGAGGTCGAGGTTCAGGCCTTCGACAATTCGTCGGAGGTCTCGCTGCGCTTCCGCCTCCAGCCGGGCGGTGACAAGGCCCAGCAGGTGGTGGTGGAAAAGGCGCGCGCCGCTTTCGTCAATGACTACGAGTTCCGCCGTGTCGAGGTGGTCGGCCCGCGCGTCTCGGGCGAGCTGGTGCAGGCCGGTACGCTCGGCGTTGTCGTCTCGATCATCGGCGTGCTGATCTATCTCTGGTTCCGGTTCGAGTGGCAATTTGCCGTCGGCGCGGTCATCGCCACATTGCACGATCTGGTGATGACCATCGGCTTTTATTGCGCCTCGCAGATCGAGTTCAACATGACCTCGATCGCCGCGATTCTCACCATCGTCGGCTATTCGCTCAACGATACGGTGGTGGTGTTCGACCGGATCCGCGAGCTGCTCCGCCGCTACAAGAAGATGCCGATCGGCGAGTTGCTCGATCTGGCCATCAACCAGACTCTGGCGCGAACCTTCCTCGTCTCGTTCACGGCCATGCTGTCGCTGCTCGCACTGGTCACATTCGGTGGATCGGTCATCGCCAGCTTCTCCTGGGCGATGCTGATCGGCGTCATCATCGGCACCTATTCGTCGATCTTCATCGCCGCGCCGGTGCTGATCTACCTCGGCCTCAAGACCGGCGGGGAAGACCCGAAGGCCGAGGCTGCCGTGGCGGGTGCCAAGGCCAAGGCGGCGTAAGCGGATGAGCCCGCGCTATGACGGGTTCTTGCCCGGCCGCCACCCCGTCGAGGGCATCGGCCGGGGCGGCTTCCTCTTCGCCGGTATCAGCCATATCGGCTCCATCCTTGCGCTGCCCTCCGGCATCAGGGCCTGGCCGGCGGGCGAGCCTGCGGCGATCACGGCGGAATCGCTTGCGCCTGTCATCGCCGAGGCGGGGGAGATCGAATTCCTCCTCATCGGATCCGGCGCACGTCTGGCCTTTCCGTCCGCAGCGGTACGCGCCGCGCTGAAGGAGGCCGGCATCCGTTACGAGGCGATGAACACGGTGGTCGCCACACAGACCTACAACATCCTGCTGGATGAAGGCCGCAAGGTCGCCGCCGCGCTGATTGCCGTGGCCTGACCCCTTTGATTGTCCAAGGCGAATGCCCACATCTGGGGCATCCACCGGAAATGCCCTGAATGCCCTGTTCCCCCGCACTCTCCACCGCGCTGCAAGCGGCCTATCATGCCGCGTTCGATCATGTCCGCACGCATGATCCGGACCGCTACCTGACGACGCTGTTCGCCCCGGTGGCGACGCGCCACCACCTCTTCGCGCTCTATGCCTTCAATGCCGAGATTGCTCGGGTGCGCGCGCTGGTGCGCGAACCGCTGCCCGGCGAAATCCGCTATCAGTGGTGGCGCGATTTTCTCGAAGGGCGCGGCCACGGCGATACGGCGCAGAACCCGCTGGCGCTGGCGCTGGAGGCAACGATCAAGACCTGCGCGCTGCCGGTGAAGCCGTTTCTCAACCTCATCGAGGCGCGGACCTTCGATCTTTACGACGATCCGATGCCGACATGGCTCGATTGCGAAGGCTATTGCGGGGAAACCTCGTCCGCGCTCATCCGCCTTGCCTCGCTCTGCCTTTCGGGCGGCAAGGATGAGGGCGGGGCCGAGGCGGCGGGCCATGCCGGTGTGGCCTATGCGCTGACCGGGCTGATGCGCGCCTTCCCGTGGAGCGCGCGGCGCGGCCAGCTGTTCCTGCCGAAGGAGGCGTTCGCCGCCCATGGCGTGACGCCGGAGGATATCCGCGCCGGCAAGGACGGGGAGGGGCTGCGCGCCGCATTGGCCGATATCCGCGTCCGCGCCGCCGACCACCTCCAGAAGACGCGGGCGCTGATCGTCTCCGTCTCGCCCGCCATTGCCCCGGCGTTCTATCCGGTCTGTCTGGTCGAGCCGTATCTGAACGAGATGCAGCGGGCCGATTACCAGCCCTATGCCACGACGGTGGATATCGCGCGCCTGCGCAAGCTCTGGCTGCTGTGGCGGAGTTCGCGCCGCGCCTGCCCGCGCGGCTGAGCATCGTTTCGCGCCTGCCGGCGCGCCTTTTTCATTGACAGGTGCCGCCCGCTTTGACGATGACCGGGCAGACTGTTTCCGCGCCCCGCGCCAGAAAAAGACCGATTGCCATGATGGAAAAGACCTACGATCCCGCCTCGATTGAACAGCGTGTCGCCAAGGCCTGGGCCGATGCCGACGCCTTCGCCGCCGGGCGCAAGGGGCGCGAGAGCGCCGAGGCCTATTGCATCGTCATTCCGCCGCCGAATGTCACCGGCTCGCTGCACATGGGCCACGCGCTCAACAACACCCTGCAGGATATTCTCTGCCGGTTCGAGCGGATGCGGGGCAAGGATGTGCTCTGGCAGCCGGGCACCGACCATGCCGGCATTGCCACCCAGATGGTGGTGGAGCGCAAGCTTGCGGCGGAGAAGAAGCCCGACCGGCGCACTCTTGGCCGCGAAAAGTTCCTCGAAGAGGTCTGGGCGTGGAAGGAAGAATCCGGCGGCACGATCGTCAATCAGCTGAAGCGCCTCGGCGCCTCCTGCGATTGGCCGCGCGAGCGCTTCACCATGGACCCCGGCCTCAGCCGCGCGGTAATCGAGTTCTTCGTCGGCCTGCATGAGAAGGGCCTGCTTTACAAGGACAAGCGCCTTGTGAACTGGGACCCCAAGTTGCTGACCGCCATCTCGGACCTTGAGGTGGAGCAGCGCGAGGTGAAGGGCAGTTTCGCCTGGGAGCGCGGCAAGGTGAGCGCTGAGGGCGAGCCGCTGGCGCTCGATCACGCAGCGCTCGGCAAGCTGCTCGACAGGCAGCCCGGCGGCCATCTCTACTATTTCGATTATCCCGTAGTGGATGATGCGGGCAACGAGACCGGCGAGGTGATCACCGTCGCCACCACCCGGCCCGAGACGATGCTGGGCGATACGGCGGTCGCCGTGCACCCGGCGGACGAGCGCTACACCCATCTGCACGGCAGGAAGGTCAGGCTGCCGCTGGTCGGCCGGCTGATCCCCATCGTCGCGGACGAGTATTCCGACCCCGAGAAGGGCACCGGCGCGGTGAAGATCACCCCGGCGCACGACTTCAACGACTTCGAGGTGGGCCGTCGCCACAATGCCGCGCGCATCAACATCCTCACCGCCGAGGGGGCGATGGATCTCGCCGGCAACGCCGATTTTCTCACCGGAGCGGATGCGACGACCATCGTCGCCGTGCTCGCCCTGCATGGGCAGGATCGGTTCATCGCCCGCCGCGGTATCGTTGCATTGATGGACGGGGCCGGGCGTCTCGCCAAGATCGAGCCGACTGTGCAGCAAGTGCCGCATGGCGACCGTTCCGGCGTGCCGATCGAGCCGTTCCTCACCGATCAGTGGTATGTCAACGTCAAGCCGCTGGCCGATCAGTCGATGGAAGCGGTCAAGGCGGGCAAGACCCGGATGATGCCCGCCAACCGCGAGGCGGATTTCTTCCGCTGGATGGAGAACATCGAGCCGTGGTGCGTCTCACGCCAGCTCTGGTGGGGGCACCAGATTCCGGCGTGGTATGGGCCGGACGGCGCCTATGTCGTTGCCCGCGATGAGGCGGAAGCGCAGGCCAAGGGCGAGGCGAAATGGGGCAAGGGCGTTGCGCTCACCCGCGATCCCGATGTGCTCGACACCTGGTTCTCTTCCGCGCTCTGGCCGTTCTCGACGCTCGGCTGGCCGGACAAGACGCCGGAACTGGCGAAATATTACCCCAACACCGTGCTCGTCACCGGGTTCGACATCCTGTTCTTCTGGGTGGCGCGGATGATGATGGCCGGCCTCTTCACGCAAGGGGAGGTGCCGTTCCGCGATGTCTATCTGCACGGTCTGGTGCGTGATGAGCGCGGCCAGAAGATGTCGAAGTCGAAGGGCAATGTCATCGATCCGCTGACGGTGATCGACACGCTCGGCGCCGATGCGCTGCGCTTCACCCTTGCCGCGCTCGCCGCGCAGGGGCGCGACCCCAAGCTGGGCGTCAAGACCGCCGAGGGCTATCGCAACTTCTGCACCAAGCTGTGGAACGCCTCGCGCTTTGCCGAGATGAATGGCTGCGCCCGCGTCGCGGGGTTCGATCCCCATGCGGTCAAGGGCACGCTGAACACGTGGATTCTCGGCGAGACGCAGAAGGCCGTCGCGGCGGTGACGGACAACATCCTCGCCTATCGCTTCAACGATGCGGCCGCTGCCGCCTATCGCTTTGTCTGGAACAGCTTCTGCGATTGGTATCTCGAACTCGCCAAGCCCGCGCTGCAAGGCGCCGACGGGGCGGAGAAGGAAGAGGCGCGCGCCACCACCGCCTTCTGCCTCGATCAGATCGTCAAGCTGCTGCACCCGTTCATGCCGTTCATCACGGAAGAACTGTGGGCGGCCTATGCCGAGCGGGCAGGCGCCACCGCCGGGCTGCTCTGCCTTGAGGACTGGCCGGTGCTGACCGGTCTTGAGAATGCCGAGGCGGAAGCGGAAATCGGCTGGGTGGTCGATCTCGTCACCGAAATCCGCTCCGCCCGGGCGGAAATGAACGTGCCGGCGGCCGGGCTGATCCCGCTGGTGCTGGTCGCGCCGGAGGCGGCCACAAGCGCGCGTGCCGCCCGCCATGGTGATGTGCTCAAGCGCCTCGCCCGCCTGTCGGAGATCACCGAGGCGCCCGCCGCCCCGGCCCAGTCGGTTCAGGTGATCGTGCGCGGCACGGTGGCGGCGCTGCCGCTCGCCGGCGTCATCGACATCGCGGCGGAAAAGACCCGCCTGACCAGGGAACTCGACAAGATCGGGCAGGATATCGGCCGCATCGACGCCAAGCTCGGCAATGCCGATTTCATTGCCCGCGCGCCGGAAGAGGTGGTGGACGAGCAGAAGGAGCGGCGCGAGGAAGCCGTGGTGCGCAAGGCCAAGGTGGCCGAGGCGCTGGCCCGCCTGGGCTGATCCGCCGCACGGCAAACGATCAAGGGGGCCAGCCGGCCCCCTTTTTCATGTGCGGGTGGGCAAGGCGCGATGCGTCAAAAGGTTGCCGACAAGCCAGAAAAGAGCGCCGGACAGCGCCGTATCCGGAAAGCTGCCGGTCAGCGGCGGACGCTGATGGTGTAGAAGCCGTGCATCGGGCCGGTCTCGGTATTCCGCCACGTCAGGCTGGATTTTGACATCCTGACCGTGCCGACCGACCCGCGTGAACAATGATATTTCGCGTGACCCCCGTCCACATCCGTCAGCCGGCACTGGTTCGGCAGGCTCCAGCTGGCATCGCAGCCGGCGGTGATGTCCATGCTCAGCGCGGTCGGCGATTGGCCGTCGCGCGTCATTGTGCCGGTCCAGCGCCCTTCGATCGCCTTGCAGGCCTGCGCCTGTGCGGCCACGGGAAGAAGCAGAAGTGAAGACAGGCAAAAAGCGCCCGGGAACATTCTGAAATTCATTTTCAATCTCAATGATCAGTGTCGAATGATCCAGATATACGCTGCCCTCTGCTCCGCACAATAAAAAACGCCGGATTGCTCCGGCGTTTCCTGTTCTTGCAAAAAGGGCCTGCCTCAGCCGCCGAAGGCCTGCTTGGCCTTGGACCACCAGCCCCTGCGCTTGGGCCGGTTCGGATCGTCCGGCTCGTCCTCGATCACCGGCTCCGGCGCCTTGACGGGCGCAGGGGCAGGCGCGGGAGCCGGCTCCGGCTCGGCCACGGTTTCCGCCACCGCTTCGGCGGCCGGTGCGGCCACGTCTTCTGCCGGGGCGTCCGCCGCCGGCTCGGTGATCACGATCTTCTTGGCGCGGCTGCGACGCTTCGGCTTGGCGGGTGCTTCGGCCTCAGGCTCCGGCGCGGGCTCGCTCACCACAGGGGCCTCGACGACAGGTGCAGCCGCTTCAGCCGGAGCGGCGACAGCCTCGGCCTCGCCGGCTTCGGCCGTATCGCCAGCCTCTTCCCCGGCCTCGCGCGCTTCGCCATCGCGGCGGTTGCGGCGACCACCCCGGCGGCGGCGGCGGCGCGGACGGTCCTCGTCCCCCCCGGTCGCTGCGGTGCCCGCCTCGGCGGAGGTGCCGTCGGCAGCCTCGCCGTCGCCGGTCTCGCCGCTCTCGCTCTCGTCCTCGTCGCCTTCGGCGGCGTCGCCGTTGCGGTCCTGCGCGTCGGCGTTGAACGCCTCGCCATCAGCCCCGCGCCCGCCACGCCGACGGCGGCGGCGACGGCGACGGCGCCCGCCGTTGCCATCCTCGCCCCGTGCGTCACGCGGCTCGCGCGGCTCCCGCGTCGTGGTTTCGGTCTCCTCGGCGTCGGTCTCCTCGACCTCGGCTTCCACCTCGTCCTCGACATCCACCGGCGCGACGGACGTGGTGCTCACCGAGGTCTTCACCTCAGCCGGGCGGGCGGAAAGTTCGCCACGCTCGAAGCTGTGATACTGCGGCGGCAGGATGCTCTCGTCCGAGCGGAAGGTGATGGCGACGCCGAAGCGGTTTTCCAGCGCCACCAGCGTCTCGCGCTTGTGGTTGAGCACGTAGAGGGCGATGTCCGCCGGGGTGCGCACCACGAGATCGTAGGCCGAGTTCTTCATCAGCGCTTCCTCGAGCGCACGCACGAGGTTGAGCGCGATCGAGGCGGTGGCGCGCTTCAGCCCCGTGCCGTTGCAATGCGGGCAGGGGCTGGTCGACGATTCGAGCACGCCGGTGCGTATGCGCTGGCGCGACATTTCGAGCAGGCCGAAATGCGAGATGCGGCCAAGCTGGATGCGCGCACGGTCATTCTTGAGGCAATCGTTGATCTTGCGCTCGACCGACCGGTTGTTGCGCTTTTCATCCATGTCGATGAAGTCGATCACGATCAGCCCGGCCAGATCGCGCAGGCGCAGCTGGCGGGCCACTTCCTCGGCCGCCTCGAGGTTGGTCTTGAGGGCGGTGTCCTCGATATTGTGCTCGCGCGTCGCGCGGCCGGAGTTCACGTCGATCGAGACCAGCGCTTCTGTCTGGTTGATGACGATATAGCCGCCGGATTTCAGCGTCACGATGTTGTTGAACATCGCATCAAGCTGCTGCTCGACGCCGTAGCGCGCGAACAGAGGCTGCGGCTCCTTGTACTGCTTCACCATCTTGGCATGGCTCGGCATCAGCATTTTCATGAAGTCTTTGGCTTCACGATAGCCGTCGTCGCCGGCCACCAGCACCTCCTCGACCTCCTTGGAATAGAGATCGCGGATCGCGCGCTTGACGAGGCTGCCTTCCTCATAGACCAGCGCCGGCGCGGTGGATTGCAGTGTCAGTTCGCGCACGCTCTCCCACAGGCGCATCAGATATTCGAAATCGCGCTTCACCTCGGTCTTGGTGCGGCTGGCCCCTGCGGTGCGCAGGATGACGCCCATGCCATCCGGCACCTCGAGGTCCGTCGCGATGGTCTTCAGCCGCTTGCGGTCGGCCGAGGAGGTGATCTTGCGGGAGATGCCGCCGCCGCGCGCGGTGTTGGGCATCAGCACGGAGTAGCGGCCGGCGAGCGACAGATAGGTCGTCAGCGCAGCGCCCTTGTTGCCGCGCTCTTCCTTGACCACCTGCACCAGCAGGATCTGCCGGCGCTTGATGACCTCCTGGATCTTGTACTGCTTGCGCGGACGGAAGGCGCGGCGCGGAACCTCTTCCAGCGCATCGGCACCGCCGATCTGCTCGATGACCTCTTCGCCGTTCTCGCCGTTGCCGTTCTCGCCGGCCTCGTCGTCGTCGCCGTCCTCGTCGTCGCCCTTGCCGCTGCCGACATCGATCGTCGCATGCAGCGGTTCGTCATCCGGGATCAGCGAAACGGCATTGTCGCTGACCGGCGGCGGGTGGTCCGGGTCGCCAAGGTTGGCATCGAGGTTTTCGCCATTCTCGGCAGAGGCGTCCTCGCTCACGCTCTCGCCGGTGCTGGCCTTGCGGGTCTTTTCCCCGCCGCGGCGGCGGCGCCGGTTGCCGCGCCGGTTGCGGCGCTCCTCGTCCTCGTCCTCGTCGCTGTCGGCGCGCGCGTCCTCGTCGATCAGCGCCTGCCGGTCGGCCATCGGGATCTGGTAGTAGTCGGGATGGATTTCGCTGAAGGCGAGGAAGCCGTGGCGGTTGCCGCCGAAATCGACGAACGCCGCCTGCAGCGACGGCTCGACGCGCGTGACCTTGGCCAGATAGATATTGCCGCGAAGCTGCTTGCGGGAGGCGGATTCGAAGTCAAATTCCTCGACGCGGTTACCCTTTGTCACCACCACCCGGGTTTCTTCCGGGTGGGAGGCATCGATCAACATTTTGGAAGTCATCAGAGTCTCTTGAAGCGTTGGGCGGCAGCGCGGGCGACAAGCGCCTCCTGAGGCCGGGTCGTGCCGGCGCCGCCGCTGTGTCGGGTTGAATGGGGGAAAGCGGGAAACGTACGGCGTGGAGGCCACGGAACCGGGCACGCACCGCACGGGAACACAAAGACACGGGACGGGATGACAAAGTGCGGCCCGCCTTGGCAAACTCCGGCAGGGGCCCTCGACAACTCTGCATCCGTCCAATCCTTGATCGGTCGGGCCAGAAACAGCACTGCGCCGCGCTGGCCATACTCAACAGTCCGCTCGTCGAACAAAAGGGAGCGGCACCGGCTGGCAAGAGGCGTATGAGCTAGACACACCTCGAAAGCCTCGACTCGTCATCTGAGCCGGATAACCCTGTTCTAAGAACCGGCAAACGGAATTGCAAGTCGCAAAGTCCCTGCAAGGTCAATCGTTTCGCATTGCCGGCTGGCGCGCCGTTCATTTGGCGAAGGTCCAGCGGCAGAATCGGGTGGATTGGCCTTTTCTCCGGCTGGAATTTGTTCACCATACGTCGATTATGCTTGGGCCTCGCGCCTGCGGGCGATAGGGACTTGCCCTGATGATGTCTTTGAAACCGATCCTCCGCGCGGTTGCGCGCTGGTGCGGCGCGCTGCTGCTGGCCGCTTCCGGCCTGCCGGCGCTGGCCCAGCCGGTGGGAGAGGCGGCGCCGGCCGGCCCTGCGGTGGTCTATTCGGTGGCGCTGACGCCGCGCCCGGCCGGCGCGACGCTGGCGCTCGAACTCTCGCGTGAGGTGGATTACGATGTCACCGTGCTGCGCCAGCCGGACCGGATCGTCATCGACCTGCCGAAGGTGGTGTTCGCCACCGCCGCGCAGAAGCCGGCGGGCAAGGTGGGGCCGGTGGCGGCCTATCGCTATGGCCTGTTCTTCGCCGACCGCTCGCGCGTGGTGATCGATCTCGCCGAGCCGGCGCTGAACGACCGGGTTGATTCGATCGAGGTGCAGGGCCGCCGCCGCCTGCTGTTCCACATCGGCAAGGCCGACCGCGCCCGCTTTGCCGCCGCCGCGGGCGACAGCGTGCGCAACCGGGCTGACAGCGTGGCCGCCATCGCCCCGGCGACGGTCGGTTCCGTCACGCCCGCCGGCAAGCGCCCGCTGGTGGTGATCGACCCCGGCCATGGCGGCATTGACCCCGGCGCGACCACGGCCTCCGGCGAGGCGGAAAAGACCGTCGTGCTGGCGCTGGCGCTGGCACTGCGCCAGCAGCTGGAAAAGTCCGGCAAGGTCGAGGTGGCGATGACCCGCGATGGCGACACCTTCATCGCCCTGCGCGACCGGGTGCGGTTCGCGCGGGAGCGGGGCGCCGCGCTGCTGCTGTCCCTGCATGCCGATACGCTGGCCTACGAGCCGGGGGTGCGCGGCGCGTCGATCTATACGCTGTCGGAGAAGGCGTCGGACGAGATTTCCCAGCGGCTGGCGGATTCGGAGAACAAGGCCGATCAGGTCGCCGGGCTCGATACGCCGGAGGACGAGAGCCAGGTGGGCAACGTGCTGTTCGACCTGACCAAACGCGAGACGCGGCATTTTTCGATCCAGCTTGCCCGCCAGCTGGCCGAAACGCTGCCGAAAACCACTTCGATGCACAAGAATCCGCTGCGTTCCGCCGGGTTCCGGGTGCTCACCGCGCCGGATGTGCCTTCCGCGCTGGTCGAGGTCGGCTATCTCTCCTCGGCGGAGGACGTCAAGCGCATGCTCTCGGCCGAATGGCGCGGCGGCATGGCCACGGCGATTGCCGCGGCGGTGGAAAAGTATGTCGGCGAAAATGCAACAGCGATGACGAATTCTGGCCTCAAGCCATGAATTAGCCTGTTTTCCGCTTGAAGCGGGAAGCTGAACGGTGTCTCGCCTCTCGCCTCTGACCAGTCGGTGTGCGAAACGCCTGACCGGCGGGAATGTCGGGGCTGGCGGCCTTGCATTCATGCCG
>ERZ1645187.922-NODE-922-length-28066-cov-37.123809_pt1 | contig 28066 bp, 27 predicted proteins | sample MGYA00575352_ERZ1645187 | MGnify/ENA primary metagenome ERZ1645187 (study PRJEB40837, sample SAMN11349314) | freshwater sediment metagenome | isolation source: river sediment | host: Sediment | place: India: Wazaribad , New Delhi | collected 2017-02-21 ...
GCGCCGACGGCCAAGCCTTTGCAGAACGCGCTCCCCGGCGCGCCCGGCGGTCAGGCTCTGCCCGGCGCCGTTGGCGGTCAACCGTTGCCGGGCGCCGGACGCCCTGCGCTCAACGCCCTGCCGGGCGGCCAGCGGCCGGCGGCCATCGCGCCCGCGCAAGGCCTCGCGCCGACAGCCCGTCCGGGTTTGACGGCGCCCGCCGCCGGTCAAACGCCGGCTGGCGCCGCGCTGACGCCGCAGCAACAGCGCTTGCAGCAAATCCAGCAGCAGCGGTCGCAGCAACAGCAATTGCAGCAGCAACGCCAGCAGCAATTGCAACAGCAGCGTCAGCAGCAATTGCAGCTCCAGCAGCAAAAGCGCGAGCAGCAGTTGCAGCTTCAGCAGCAGCGTCAGCAGCAAATCCAGCAGCAGCGGTCGCAGCAGCAGCAATTGCAGCAACAGCGGGTTCAGCAACAGCAGCAGCGCCAACAGCAAATCCAGCAGCAGCGGTCGCAGCAGCAACAATTGCAGCAACAGCGTCAGCAGCAGCTTCAGCAGCAACGCCAGCAGCAGTTGCAGCAGCAGCAACGGTCGCAGCAGCAGCAAATGCAGCAACAGCGGGCTCAGCAGTTGCAGCAACAGCGTCAGCAGCAAATCCAGCAACAGCGTCAGCAGCAGATGCAGCTGCAACAGCAGCGCCAGCAGCAGATTCAGCAGCAGCGGGCGCAGCAACAACAATTGCAGATGCAGCGTCAGCAGCAAATCCAGCAGCAGCGTCAGCAGCAGATGCAGCAGCGCTGCGGCAGGCCCGGACTGCCCCCCTGCCGTTGAGACGGCTGCGCCAAAACTAAAAAAACGCGGCTCCGAACGGGCCGCGTTTTTATTTTACGATGAGGGCGTCGCTTATTTTTGCAGGCGCGCGATCAACGACGACGTGTCCCAACGTCCGCCGCCGAGCTTCTGCACTTCGGAATAGAATTGGTCGACAAGCGCCGTCACCGGCAGATGCGCGCCATTGCGTCGCGCCTCGTTGAGGCAGATCGACAAATCCTTGCGCATCCAGTCGACGGCGAAACCGAAATTGAACTCGCCCGCGATCATCTGCTTGTAGCGGTTCTCCATCTGCCAGCTCTGCGCGGCGCCTTTCGAAATCACGTCGATGACGGCCGCTTGATCGAGCCCCGCCTTGCCGGCGAAATGCAGGCCCTCGGCCAGCGCCTGCACGAGGCCGCCGATGCAGATCTGATTGACCATCTTGGTTAGTTGCCCGGCGCCCGGCCCGCCCATACGGCGGCAGGCGCGCGCGAAGGCGGCGATGACGGGCTCGGCCGCCGCATAGGGGGCTTCGTCGCCGCCGCACATCACGGTCAGCGCGCCGTTTTCCGCGCCCGCCTGACCGCCGGAAACCGGCGCGTCGACGAAGCCCAGACCAGCTTGCGCCGCGGCGGCGTGAAGTTCGCGCGCGACTTCGGCCGAGGCCGTCGTGTGATCCACGAAGATCGCGCCTTTCTTCATGCCGGCGAAGGCGCCGTCGGCGCCGATCGTGACTGCGCGCAGATCGTCGTCGTTGCCGACGCAGGCGAAGACGAAATCCTGACCCTCGGCCGCGAGCTTCGGCGTCGCCGCCGCGCGCCCGCCGAATTGCTTGGCCCACGCCTCGGCCTTGGCGCCGGTGCGGTTGTAGACCGTCACCTCGTGACCGCCTTTGGTCTTGAGATGGCCTGCCATCGGGTAGCCCATAACGCCGAGTCCGAGAAACGCGACCTTGGCCATGAAAACGTCCTTTGCGGGTTGGCGTCGCCGCGCGACGCGTCAGTAGATTTCGAAGTCGAAATATTTCGTGCGGATTTTGGCGAATGTCCCGTCGCGCACAACCTCGTCGAGCGCCTTGTCGAACGCGTCCTTGAGCGCGGCGTCGCCCTTGCGCAGGCCAATGCCCATTCCCTCGCCGAAATAGGCGGGGTCGCGCGGCGCGTCGGCGAGAAGCCGGCAGCACTGCGCTTCTTTGCGGTTTTTGAGAAAATCGCCGATCGCGTCGCGGTCGCCGAAAGCGACGTCGATGCGTCCCTCGGCAAGATCGAGAATCGCCTCTTCGAGAGAGGCGTAGGCCTTGATCGTCGAGGTCTTGTAGACGTCTTCCAGATAGGCCTGTTGCGCGCCGCCCTTTTCGACGCCGATCGTCTTGTCCTTGAGGCCTGCGGGGCTCGAGTCGCTGATCTCGCTCTTGGTTGAGATCATGAAAGTGGAGGGCATGCGGACATAGGGTTTGGAAAAGGCGATCTTCTCGCGACGCTCTTCGGTGATTTCGAGGGCGGCCATCACGGCGTCGTATTGATTGCCGACGAGGCCGGGGAGGAGATGGTCCCAGTCCTGCGCCACGAAGACGCAGGAGCGTTTCATGCGCGCGCAAAGCTCGCGGCCAAGCTCGATTTCAAGGCCGGTAAGCTCGCTGCCTTCGAAATAATTATAGGGCGGCCGCGCCCCTTCGCTGGCGATGCGCAGGGCGTTTTGCGTTTCAACCGCGGGCGCCGGCGACGCGCACATCAAGATCAGCGCGCCGAACGCTGTCGCGAGTCGGCGGAGCCGGAATGAAGGGGTGCGCAAAAAAGCCAAGCTTATTCGACCTGTTTTTGGCCGCATGGGGCGGCGGCGGAGATTGCCCCATTTTTCATCGTTTCGACAATAGACTTGCGTGTTTCTCGGCCGGCGACGTTAACGGCGGCGACGACGCCCGGTCGGGCGACCGGATTGACCGGCCTTGGCGCGCCCGATAAGCCGGAAGGCCTTATCGGGAGACCCATCGATGATCAGCGAACAGGACGTTCTCAATGCGCTCGCGCGCGTCGCCGGACCGGGTGGCGCGGCTTCTCTCGCCGCTTCGGGCGCCGTCGGCGGAATTTCCATTCGCAACGACAAGATCTACGTCTCGATCGCCGTGGATCCGGCGCATTCGGCGGCGGCCGAGCCGATGCGCGCTGCGGCCGAAGTTGCGCTCAAGGCCATTCCCGGCGCGGCCGGCGCGCTGGTGACGTTGACCGCCGAGCGGCCGCAAGGGCAGGGCGGCGCGCCTGCGGCGAAACCTGCCGCCAAGGCGAAGGTCGGCGGCGGCGTCATCGAACTGCCCGGCGTGCGCTTCATCGTCGCCGTCGCTTCGGGCAAGGGCGGCGTCGGCAAGTCGACGACGGCGGCCAATCTCGCTCTCGGGCTGGCCAAGACCGGCTGGCGCGTCGGCATTCTCGACGCCGACATTTACGGTCCCTCGCTGCCGCGCCTGTTCAACACGCATGAGCGCCCCCTCGGCGTCGGCGGCCTGTTGCAGCCGCTGACGGCCTATGGCCTCAAGCTGATGTCCATCGGCTTTCTCGTCGATGAAAACGCGGCGATGATCTGGCGCGGCCCGATGGTGATGTCGGCGCTTCAGCAGATGCTGCGCGACGTCAATTGGGGCGACCTCGATTGCCTGATCGTCGATATGCCGCCCGGCACCGGCGACGCCCAGCTCACCATGGCGCAATCGGTGGCGCTCGCCGGCGCCGTTATCGTCTCGACGCCGCAGGACCTGGCGCTGATCGACGCCCGCCGCGGCATTTCGATGTTCGAGAAGGTCGAAGTGCCGGTTCTCGGCGTCGTCGAGAACATGAGCTATTTCCTCTGCCCGCATTGCGGCGGCCGCTCGGATGTCTTCGCCCATGGCGGCGCCCGCCACGAGGCCGAGCGCATGGGCGCGGCCTTCCTCGGCGAAGTGCCGCTGCATATGGCGATCCGCGAAAACTCCGACGCCGGCCGTCCGGTCGTCGCGGTGGCGCCCGACAGCCCCGAGGCCAAGCCCTATCTCGACATCGCGGCCCGGGTGCGTAGCGTCCTCGAAGGCGGCGCCGGCCGCGCCGCGCCGCGCATCGTCATCGACTGACGGACTTGCGGCAATGCGTCCCGGGGGCATTGCCTGCGCCCGGGAAATCGCCTTTGATGCCTCCCGCTGAGCGCGGCCAAGAAGAAGCCGCGAGTCGCTGAGGCGTGAAGGAGATTGCAATGCAACGTCGCGAATTCATGAAAACCGCCGCCGTCGCCGGCGCGGCCAGCGCCATCGCCATGCCGGCGATCGCCCAGAGCGCGCCCGAAGTGAAGTGGCGGTTGACGTCGAGCTTCCCGAAGTCGCTCGACACGATCTTCGGCGGCGCCGACACTTTCGCCAAGGCCGTCGCGGAATCGACCGACGGCAAGTTCCAGATTCAGGTTTTTGCGGCCGGCGAAATCGTGCCCGGCCTTCAGGCGCTCGACGCCGTTCAGGCGGGCACCGTCGAGGCCTGCCAATCGGCGCTGTATTATTACTGGGGCAAGGACCCGACCATGGTCTTCGCCACCACCATGCCCTTCGGCATGAACGCGCGGCAGACGAATTCCTGGTTCTATCAGGGCGGCGGCATAGATCTGTTGAACTCCGTCTTCGCCAAGATGAATTTCTACGCCCTGCCGGCGGCCAACACAGGCACGCAGATGGGCGGCTGGTTCCGCAAGGAAATCAAGACGGTCGCGGACCTTCAGGGCCTGAAATTCCGCATCGGTGGCTACGCCGGCAAAATCCTTCAGAAAATGGGCGCCGTGCCGCAGCAGCTTGCGCCCGCCGACATCTATCCGGCGCTGGAAAAAGGCGCGCTCGACGCGGTCGAATTCATCGGTCCGTATGACGACGAGAAGCTCGGCTTCAACAAGGTGGCGCCGTTCTATTATTATCCGGGCTGGTGGGACGGCTGCGCCGCCGGCCATGTCTGCTTCAACCTGCAGAAATACAACGAACTGCCCAAGGCCTATCAGAAGGTTCTGCACAACGCGGCGATGATCGCCAATCTCGACGTGCAGGCCAAATACGACATGAAGAACCCGCAGGCGCTGAAGCGGCTCGTCGCCGCCGGCACGCAATTGCGCGCCTTCTCGCCGGAAATCCTCGACGCCTCCTACAAGGCGACGCAGGAGGCTCTGGCCGAGACGGCTTCGCAGAACGCCGACTTCAAGAAGGTGCTCGAATCCTACGTGGCCTTCCGCAACGATCAGTATCTGTGGTGGCAGGTCGCCGAATATCCCTTCGACAATTACATGATCCGCGCCCGTTCGCGCGGCTGAGTTCGGCGAATGCGGCGGAGCGGCGGCCTGTTGGCCTCGCGCCGCCGCCCTTTTTCATTGCGCCCGCTGCGGCGGACGCTAGTTTATGTGGCGACGGTCGGACCGAACGCCCGGCCAAAGCCTTCTCGGGAGGATCGATAAGCATGAAACGTCGCGATTTTATCAAGACCGCCGCCGCCGCTACGGCCGGCACAGCCATCGCCGCGCCGGCGATCGCGCAGAGCGCGCCGGAAGTGAAATGGCGTCTGACCTCGTCTTTCCCGAAGTCGCTCGACACGCTCTTCGGCGGCGCTGAGACCTTCTGCAAATTCGTCGCCGAAGCGACCGACAACAAGTTCCAGATCCAGCCCTTCGCGGCGGGCGAAATCGTTCCCGGCCTGCAGGCGCTCGACGCCACGCAGAACGGCACGGTCGAGATGTGCCAGACGGCGCTCTATTATTATTGGGGCAAGGACCCGACCTTCTGCTTCGGCGCGGCGGTGCCTTTCGGCCTCAACGCCCGTCAGCAGACCGCCTGGTTCTATCAGGGCGGCGGCAATGAGCTGATGAACGAGTTCATGGCCTCCTATAAGGTCATGGGCTTCCCCGGCGGCAACACCGGCACGCAGATGGGCGGCTGGTTCCGCAAAGAGATCAAGTCCGTCGCCGATATGCAGGGCCTCAAGATGCGTATCGCCGGTCTGGCGGGCGCGGTCATGTCGAAGCTCGGCGTCGTGCCGCAGCAGGTCGCCGGCGGCGACATCTATCCCTCGCTCGAAAAGGGCACCATCGACGCCGCTGAATGGGTCGGCCCCTACGACGACGAAAAGCTCGGATTCAACAAGGTTGCGCCGTTCTATTACTACCCGGGCTGGTGGGAAGGCGGCACGACGCTGCACTATCTCTTCAGCACCGAGAAGTTCAACGCGCTGCCGAAGGCCTATCAGGCGATCCTCAAGGCCGCCTGCGCCCAGTCCAACCAGGAAGTCACGGGCCGCTACGACGCGCGCAATCCGGGCGCGCTGAAGCGTCTGGTGCAGGGCGGCACGCAGCTGCGTCCGTTCCCGACCGACGTGATGGAGGCGAGCTACAAGGCCTCGGTGGACATCTACAAGGAGCTCGGCGCCAAGAACCCGGCCTTCCAGAAGATCCACGATTCGCACATGGCCTTCCGCGGCGATCAATATCTGTGGTGGCAGGTCGCCGAATTCGGCTTCGACAACTTCATGATCCGTCAGCGCGCCAAGGGCTTCTGAGGCGCTGCGACTAGAGCATATTCCGAAAAAGTTGCAGACTTTTTCGATCAGAATATGCGGAAAAACAATAAAATAGGACAAAATTGGCGGTTCAGAAAAAAGCTGAACCAACTCTCTAGCGGAATAAAGGACGGGCGGCTTTGGCCGCCCGTTTTCTTTGCGCTGCATTGTCCAAAAAAAAAGCCCCGGAGCGTCGCCGCTCCGGGGCTTTTTTTGTCGGGCCGCGCCTCAGAACTTGAGCGGCGGCGGATTGTCGTCGGCGCCGCCGGGCGGCGCGATCTGCTGGAATTGCTGGTCGATCTGCTTCTGGTCGAGCTTTATCTCGCCCGACTTGTAGACCATCACCATTGACGGAATGAGGATGACAAGACCGATCATGATGATCTGGATGATCACGAAGGGAATCGCGCCCATGTAGATCTGTCCGGTCGTCACCGCCTTGGTCAGCTTGCCCGTCACGCGATCCTTGTAATCCTCCTTCGGCGCCACGGAGCGCAGGAAGAACAGGGCGAAGCCGAAGGGCGGATGCATGAACGACGTCTGCATGTTGACGCCCAGAATGACGCCGAACCAGATCAGGTCGATGCCGAGCTTTTCCGCCGCCGGCCCGAGCAGCGGCACGATGATGAAGGCCAACTCGAAGAAGTCGAGGAAGAAGGCCAGCACGAAGACGAGCACGTTGACGAAGATCAGGAAGCCGACCTGACCGCCGGGCAGCGACACGAGCAGATGCTCGACCCACGTATGGCCGTTGACGCCATAGAAGGTCAGCGAAAACACGCGCGCGCCGATGAGGATGAACAACACGAAGGCCGACAGTTTCGCCGTCGAATCCATCGCCTGCTTCAGCAGATCGAGCGTCAGCCGTTTCTTGGCCATCGCGAGCAGCAACGCGCCCGCCGCGCCCATGGCGCCGCCTTCGGTCGGCGTGGCGATGCCGACGAAGATCGTGCCGAGCACAAGGAAGATCAGCGCCAGTGGCGGCACCAGCACGATGATGACCTGCGAGGCGAGCCGCGACAGCAGGTTCATGCTGAACTTCTCGTTCGCCCAGGCGATCGCGTAGCAGATGAGGATCGCGATCGAGCCCGACCAGATCATCATGTTGTCGGAAGGCATCTTCGGATATTTGGCGGCCAGCCACATCGACGCGCCATAGGCGATGCCGATGAATAGCGCGATCATGACCAGCAGCGAGCCGACGCCGGAGCCGAGCGTGCGCGCCTCTTTCGGCAGGGCAGGCGCGGCCTCCGGCTTCACCATGGTGACGATGAACACATAAAGCGCATAGAGCGCCGACAGCACCAGACCGGGAATGAACGCGCCCTTGTACATGTCGCCGACCGAGCGGCCGAGCTGGTCGGCCATGACGATCAGCACCAGCGACGGCGGAATGATCTGCGCCAGCGTGCCTGACGCCGCGATGACGCCCGAGGCGAGGCGGCGGTCATAGCCGTAGCGCAGCATGATCGGCAGCGAGATCAGGCCCATCGAGATCACCGAGGCCGCGACGACGCCGGTCGTGGCGGCCAGCAGCGCGCCGACGAAAATCACCGCATAGGCGAGACCGCCGCGGATCGGCCCAAACAACTGGCCGATCGTGTCAAGCAGGTCTTCCGCCATGCCCGAGCGCTCAAGAATGAGCCCCATGAATGTGAAGAATGGAATGGCGAGCAACGTATCGTTGTTCATCACGCCGAAGATGCGTTCCGGCATCGCCGAAAGCAGCGGCCAGTCGAGGCTGATCGTGCCGTTGGACAAGGGCGCCAGTTCGACGCCGATCACGAAAAACGCAAGGCCGACCGCCGCCAGCGAAAAGGCGACGGGATAGCCGATGAGCAACATGACGACGAGCGCCACGAACATGATGGGCGCGATGTTTTGCGCGATGAAAGCAGCCATGATCGGTTTCCTCTTCGCGCGAACTTATTCGACGTTGCCGTGGGCGGAGGCGCCCGCATGCGGGTCTTCCATCAGGCCCTGCATGATGGCCACGCGCTTGATCAGCTCCGACACCGCCTGCGCCAGAAGAAGAATGAAGGCGATCGGCACGAGAATTTTCGCCGGCCACAGGATGAGGCCGCCGGCGCTGGAGGAATATTCGCTGGTCGTATAGGCGCGCAACGCGAAAGGCACGGCCGTATAGATCATGACGAAGCACAACGGCATCAGAAAGAGAACGTGGCCGATGACCTCGATCCAGTCGCGCGTGCGCTTCGACAGACGCGAGGAGACGATGTCGATGCGGATATGCTCGTTCATCTGCAACGTGTAGGCCGAGGCCAGCAGGAACACGGCGCCGAACAGATACCATTGCAGTTCGAGCCAGGCGTTCGAACTCATATTGAAGGCGAATCGGACGGTCGCGTTGACGGCGGAGACGATCACCGCAGCGAGAATGAACCAGCCAAGAAATTTGCCCAGTCGAAACGTCACGGCGTCGATCGCTCGTGAGAGCGCGAGTAGTCCGCCCATCGGTGTCCCCCAGCTTCCAGTTGCCGTCGCGGCGGTCTTCGCCGCCTGCGCTTCTTTCGACAAAGGTCTTAGCACCCAAGTTTCGCAGGGGCCAGATGCTAGGCGGCGGGGAGCGCCGCTTTTTCCACGCGCGCCCGCGCCCGCTCCCGCAGGATCGAGGCGACGCCCGCCGCGACGATGAGCGCGATGCCGGCTGCGGCGATGGCGTCCGGCAAATGGCCGAAAGCGAAATAGCCGATGACCAGCGCGTAAAGCACGCCGGTGTAGCGGAAAGGCGCGACAACCGAAGGCTCGGCCTCGCGAAACGCCGCGATGGTGCAGAGATAGCCGGCGGTCAGCGCCACGGCGGAGCCAAACAGCGCCCCGAATGTCGCCAGATCGGGCATGGTCCATGTCTGCGCGGCGGACAACGCGACGCCGGTCGCGAGATTGGCGACGGTCGTCACCATCGTCGTCGCCATGGATGAAATATGCCGTGGGATCCGCCGGGTCGCCAGATCGCGTCCGGCGATGAGAAGGGCGGAGGCGATGAGATACAGCATCTCCGGCTTGAAGCTGCCGGTGGGTTTGACGATCAGCGCGACGCCGATCAGGCCGATGGCGACCAGCGCGAGGCGCGTTGGATCGCGTCGTTCGCCGCCGCTCGCCATCAGATAAAACGTCAGCAGCAAAGGCGCCGTTTGCGGCACGACCGCGCAATCGCCGAGCGGCAGCACGGCGAGCGCCGCGATGATCGAGACCGAAACGCCGGCCTCCAGCGCCGAGCGCAGCAGCGCCGGGCGGGAGCGAAAGGCCGCGCCGACGGAGTGCTCGGGCCGCAAGGCGAAAACCACGCCGAGCAGCGCCAACGACATGACGCCGCGGATCGTCATCAGCTCGCCGATGCCGATGCGCTGCGCCGCCAGCTTCACCATGAAGTCGGAGAAAGAGAAGGTCGCCATCGCGCCCAGCATGAACAAGACGCCATGCCGGTTGGCGATCGCCTGCCGGGCGATCATGCGCGAGAGGCCGGAAATGCGATCATCCGCCCGTCACGCTCATATGCCGTTCGACCGCAGGCGCGGCGGCGGCGCGATCGATGACGAAATCGTGCCCCTTCGGCTTGCGCGCAATGGCGGCGGCGATCGCCTCGTGCAGCGGCCCGTCCGAGGTCGACGCCCGCAAGGGCGCGCGCAGATCGGCCATGTCGTCGCGCCCGAGACACATGAAGAGCTGACCGGTGCAGGTCACGCGCACGCGGTTGCAGCTTTCGCAGAAATTATGGCTGAGCGGCGTGATGAAGCCGACGCGGCCGCCGGTTTCCTTCACGCGCTCGTAACGCGCCGGCCCGCCGGTCGTGTAGCCGGAGGGCGACAACGTGTAGCGCGCGGCGAGCGCCGTGCGCACGGCGTCGAGCGGAATGAATTGGTCGGCGCGGCCGATCTCCATCTCGCCGAGCGGCATCACCTCGATGAAGGTGATGTCCATGCCGCGGCCATGCGCCCATTCGGTCAGCGACAGGAACTCGTCCTCGTTGACGCCCTTCAGCGCGACGGCGTTGATCTTGACGGCGAGCCCGGCGGCCTGCGCCGCGTCAATGCCCGCAATGACCTTGGAAAAATCGCCCCAGCGCGTGATCTGTCGGAATTTGTCGGCGTTGAGCGTGTCGAGCGAGACGTTGATGCGCTTCACGCCGCAATCGGCAAGCTCGGCGGCGTGTTTGGCGAGCTGCGAGCCGTTCGTCGTGACGGTGATCTCGTCGAGCGCGCCGGAAACCAGATGGCGCGACAATGAGCGGAACAGATTCATGATGCCGCGCCGCACCAGCGGCTCGCCGCCGGTGATCCGCAACCGCCGCGTTCCGCGCGCGACAAAGGCCGAGCAAAGGCGATCAAGTTCTTCAAGGCTCAGCAGATCCTGCTTGGGCAGGAAGGTCATGTCCTCCGACATGCAGTAATTGCAGCGGAAATCGCAGCGGTCCGTCACCGACACGCGGATATAGGTGACGGCGCGGCCGAACGGATCGACGAGCGTGGGTGAAAGGCTCTTGTCTGCGACGAGGGTCATGGATGTGATATAGCCCAGACGACCGTCCAAGATAAGACTCAAGTCAAGAAAGGCCGCCATGACCGCCGAAAGCCGTTGGCCCACCGAACTCCGCCTGACCGGTCAGGGCCGCACCCTGCGCATCAGCTTCGACGACGGCGAAACATTCGAATTGCCGGCGGAATATCTGCGCGTCGAAAGCCCCTCGGCGGAAGTGCAGGGCCACAGCCCCAACGAGAAGAAGACCGTCGGCGGCAAGAAGAATGTCGCCATCATCGGCGTCGCGCCCATCGGAACCTATGCCGTGCGCCTCGAATTCGACGACATGCATTCGACGGGCATCTATGGCTGGTCGTATCTCTACGAACTCGGCCGCGATCATGACGCCAAATGGGGGGCCTATCTCGCTGCGCTGGCGCAGCAGGGCCTGACCCGCTGAGCGCTCACAACAATGAGCGTCCAAAACAAAAAAAGCCGGGCGCAGAGGCCCGGCTTTCTAATCACTGACGCCGAAATCTCAGCGCTGGACGATCACGCGGGTGCCGACGCGAACGCGGCTGTAGAGGTCCACGACATCGTCGTTGGTCATGCGGATGCAGCCCGAGGACACAGCCTGACCGATCGTTTCCGGCTCGTTGGAGCCGTGGATGCGGTACAGCGAGCCGCCGAGATACATGGCGCGCGCGCCGAGCGGATTGTTCGGGCCGCCTTCCATGTGGCGCGGCAGGTCGGGGCGACGCTTCAGCATTTGCGGCGGCGGCGTCCAGCCCGGCCACTCGGCCTTACGGGTGATGCTCTTCTGGCCGCTCCATTCGAAGCCCGGGCGGCCGACGCCGACGCCGTAGCGGATGGCGGTGCCGTCGCCGAGCACGTAATACAGGCGGCGCTCCGACGTGGAAATGACGATCGTTCCGGCGCCGTGACGGCCGGAATATGCAACCGTCTCGCGCGGAATCGCGGACGCCTGCGGGCGGCCGCTCTGCGGGCCAACGACCATCGGCTGGCGCGTCAGAATGTCAATTTCATAAGCTTGAGCAGCCACTTGGCTTGCGCTCATCAGCGTGGCGACGCCCAAGAGGGCCAGAACGTGTCGGCGCATCCGCTAATCCCCGGTTGGAAATGAAAGTCGGCGACAAAAAGCCGCGTTGTCGCCATCTTTCGGGCAAGGCGTCCCGTATTGCAACAGGCGAGACGGACTATCCCACTTTTGTGATAGCAAAACCGAAGCGCCAGTTGCCGTTGCGCAACACTCCCCTGAACGATCGGTCGATGACGGGCTTTGTCACGGGCTGAAAGTCGCGCTTTTCGCTAGAACAAGGCGATCACGCGCGTCGGGGCGTGAGCCGGAGAACGAATCGATGTCGAGATGGCTGGCGGTTTTCGCCCTATGGCTGGGCGCTGGCGGCGGCGCCGCTGCGGATTGCCCCCTGTTGAAAGCGGTCTACGAACCGGTGGATCAGTCCGAAGGCGCCGCTTACGCCATTCGGCATGTCGCGCGCGACGTCGGCGCCAATCAGGCGCGTTATGTCCTGCGCATCCGCGACGAAAAACGCGCGCGCGCCTATGATTTCTCTTTCGCCTACGCCAATGGCTATGGCGGCGCCTCCGTCGTTTTCGCCGGCGAAGCGGACAAGCCGCGCCCGAAATTGCGCGACCGCGATCCCGGCTCGGCGATTCTCTATTTCGACGCAAAGCTCGCGCAGGCGCCGACCTACGCCGATCCCGACGCGCCGGCCCCGGCCTATCTGCTCTTGCCCGAGATCGGCCGTTCGTTCTGGTATTGGGACAAGGGCGACCGCACATTCGTTCCACCCGCCGGCATGTGGCGGCAGGCGAAATGCGAATGATCCGTCAGTCCGGCTTGTGCACGTCGCGATAGGCGAGCATGGCGCCGAGTTGTTGCTCTTTTTCGTCGTCGAACCCGCAGGCGTGAAGCCAGTCCTTCGGGTTCTCATAGGTGCCAAACAACATGTCCCACCAGACGATGTCGCCGTAATTGTTTTTGTGGCGTCCGTATTGGTGATGAATGCGATGCATCTCGGGCCGCTGGAAAATCAGCCCGACCCATCGCGGCGTCTTGATGTTGGTGTGGTAGAAAAATTCGCCGAGCGCCGTGCAGGCCGTATAGACGGCGCCGGCTTCGAGCGACAGGCCGAGCAGGGTATAGACGAGCAGGCTGCCGATCAGGGAATTCACGATCATCTCGCCCGGATGCTTGTAGAACGAGGTGATGACCTCAAGCCGCTGCGGGCTGTGGTGGATCTGGTGAAACGCTAGCCACAGAAAATCGTGTTCGTGCCGCCAGCGATGCCACCAGTAGAAGACAAAAGTGGCGATGAAATAGGCGAGGACCCCGCCCAGCGCCGGCGAGACATGAGCCGACAGATGGAACACGGACCACGACGACAGCCATTTCTCCCAGGTCAGCCCGGCGAGCAGCACCACGGCGAGCTGGACCGCATTGATGGCGAGAACGCGCAGCGGCCATGTGCGCACATGCGGCAGGGGCCAGCCCGGAATCAGGCGCTCGACAATGAAACAGGCGACGAAGACAGACAGGATGAGCGGCAGCATTGCGCCATCCTAGTCGGGCCGAAGCGGAAATAAAATGGTGGGCGATGCAGGGATTGAACCTGCGACCCCTCCCGTGTGAAGGGAGTGCTCTCCCGCTGAGCTAATCGCCCGTCGCGCCCGAGCCGGGCGGCGGAGCGCTTCGTTTAGAAACGCCGCCGCCGGGTGTCAAGCGCAATCGCGCATCCTTATGCGCGAAGGGGCAGGGCGGCGACGGCGTCCCAGAGACCGTCGAAATGCGAAATGACCGCGTCGGGCCCCAATTCGCTGACGTGGCGGTCCGTGTAGCCGAAATCGACGGCGACGACCGGAACGCCGGCGTTGCGCGCCGTGTCGATATCTGTCTTCGAATCGCCAACCATCACCGCGCGCGTCGGGCTTCCGCCGGCCTTGGCGATAGTCCCGAGCAGCGCGTCCTTATGCGGCTTGCAGACGGCGAACGTGTCCTGCCCGCAAATCGCGCGGAACCGTTCGGCGGCGCCGAGGGCGGTCAGGAGCTTCACCGAGGCGTGCTCCATTTTGTTGGTGCAGACGGCGAAGTTCCAGCCGGCCGCCTCGAAACGGTCGAGCGACGCGCCGACGCCCGCAAACAGATGGCTCTCCTGCGCGATGCGGCTTTCGTAATGCGCGATGAAGTCGCCAAACAGATGTTCGAGACGCTCGCCCTCGACCTGGCGTCCGATGGCGGCGAAACCGCGCTGGATCAGCGCCCGCGCGCCCGCGCCGAGCATGAAGCGCGCTTCCGCCAACGGCAAGGGCGCCACGCCCTCGCGCTCCAGAATGACGTTGAGCGTGCCGATAAGGTCGCCGGCGGTTTCCGCCAGCGTGCCGTCGAGGTCGAAAACGAGGAGAGGGCGAGCTGTCATGTCGCAAGGCTTATCCGCCGCCCACCGTCGCCGCAAGCGCCGCCGTTCGGCGCGGCCGGAACGCAGAATGCAATTCTATTCGACTTTCGGAAGAACCATTAACCAGCAAATTTCAGCGCTAATTAACAAGCGGCTGTTAACAAGAGACGTAATTAGTGTGTAACTCGGTGCTTCATGCGAATTCAATCGATCGCCTTTATTGGGCTTATCGGCGTTTATGCTTACACGTCGATCACGTTGCGAATATCGGATAATGCCGAAATTCTTAAGATTGCCGCGGAGCAGAAGCTCAACACCGATGAAGTGACAGCTTTCCGCACCTGCGTCGACGATTTCGGCAACAAGGAGATTCAGCTTAAGGGCGATAGCGGCGTGGTGACGCTGCCGCGCGTGCCTAAGGAAATCTGCGCCTGTCAGGGGCGCATGATGGCAAAAATCCTGACGCCCCGGCAATATGGAGAAAATCGCACAGCGGTGAAGATGTTTGGCAAACAGAACGTAGCTGTGTCTCTGCTGTGGTCCTCGATGTTCAGCGACCGGGACAGGGCGGATTTTGTGCGGCGGTCCGCGATTTTCGGCGACCAGATGAAGGCGGAGGCTCTGCTGCAGTTGGCGACCTCAAGAGATCCGGAGGACGTACGCGCATTCAAGCTCACCATTTCACTCGGCGTGTGTGCGGCGCATTTCCGATCGAAGCGGAACCTCGAGACGGCTGCGGCCTTTGAGCAGGCCAACGCCTTGGCGAAGCGGCTCGGCGCGCCCGGCTTGTGATCCGGGCGCCGCGCGGTGCCCCAAACCAGCCCTGCTCCGGTGTAGAATGCGCCCGTGATTCGGCCCGCGGCGCGGGCCAGACTTTGCGGAGCAAACGATGCGGACGGCTCTCCTGCGCTCTTTGGTTTTGATCGGCGGCCTTGCGGCCGCCTCCGGCGCGCTCGCCGGCCCTTACGATTTTCTCGCGGCTCCGGAGACCGATTTGAATCGCGTCTACCGGCTCGACAAGGCGACGGGCGAGATCGGCGCCTGCCAATACGGCCTCAAGGAAGGCTCGATCGGCACGACGATCTGCTATCCGCCGGGCGAAGGCGCCGGCGCGCAGGCGCCGAGCGAATATGGCCTCGTCGCCTCCCGCCATGAGCGCGAGGGCGGCATTTTCCGTGTCGATATGCGCACCGGCATGATGTCGATCTGTTATGTGCTCAACGATTCCGTCGTCTGCACCCCGCCGGCGAAATGACCATGGCCATGACGCCCGATCAGGCCAAGCGCGCCGCCGCCGCCCGCGCGCTCGAACTGGTGACGCCCGGCATGAAGCTTGGCCTCGGCACCGGCTCGACCGCCGCGCATTTCGTCGATCTGCTCGGCGCGCGCGTCGCGCAGGGGCTGAAAGTGATCTGCGTGCCGACCTCCGAGCGCACGCGGGCGCAGGCGGAAAGCCTGTCGATTCCGCTGACGACGCTTGACGAGACGCCGGCCCTCGATCTGACGGTGGACGGCGCCGACGAGGTCGACGCCGCGCTGACCCTCATCAAGGGCGGCGGCGGAGCGCTCCTGCGGGAGAAGATCGTGGCGGCGGCGTCCGCAAGCATGGTCGCCATTGTGGACGAATCGAAGATCGTTCCCCGGCTCGGCAAGTTTCCCCTGCCGGTCGAGGTCAACGCCTTCGGCCTCGGGGCGACGCGCTTGCTGGTCGAGAATGCGGCGGCCCGCCATGGCTGTCAGGGCGCTGTCAGTCTGCGCTCGGGCGCGGACGGCAAGCCCTTCGTCACCGACGGCGGTCATCTGATCCTCGATTGCGCCTTCGGCGCCATCGCCGACGCCGAAAAGCTGTCGGCTGATTTGTTCGCCATTCCCGGCGTCGTCGAGCACGGCCTGTTCATCGGCCTTGCCCGCGCCGCAATCGTCGCTGGAACTTCAGGCATATCAATTCAGGGCCAAATCGGCTAAAGCCGGGCGCGAGACGATCGGCTCAGCGCCGGCCCTTCCAAGGAGACTGTCATGACTTCATCCGCTTTTCGCCGCGCGCTGCGCGCCGCTCTGCTCGGCGCCGCGCTGACGCTGCCGGCCTTTGCGCCCGCCGCGGCCCAGCAGCCCGCCGCCGCGCCCGCTGCTCAGCCGGCCGCCTCGCATCTCGCCGCCGCGCGCGACGTGGTGGAAGGCTCGGGCATCGCGCGCTCCTTCGCGCCGATGATCCCGCAATTCATGTCACAGATTTCCGCCAATGTGACGCGCACCCGTCCCGAACTCATCCCGGACATGAAAGCGGTGATGACGCAGCTTCAGCCGGAGTTCGAAAAGCAGGCCGGCGAAATGATCGACACCGCGGCGCGCATCATCGCGGGCAAGATGAATGAGACGGAATTGAAGGACGCCGCCGCTTTCTTCAAGAGCGCGTCCGGCAAGAAATATGTCGAATCGCAGCCGCTGTTCCTCGATGAGCTTGTCGCCGCCATGCAGGGCTGGACCGAGAAGCTTTCGACCGAAATGATGACCCGTGTGCGCGCCGAAATGAAGAAAAAGGGCCACGAAATCTAACTGGAGCAATCGCGCGCCGATGTCGTTTTACGATCTCGATCTGTTCGTCATCGGCGCCGGCTCGGGCGGCGTGCGCGCCGCCCGCATCGCCGCCGGCTATGGCGCGAAAGTCATGGTGGCGGAGGAGTTTCGCATCGGCGGAACCTGCGTCATCCGCGGCTGCGTGCCGAAGAAGCTGATGGTCTACGCCAGCCGCTTCAGGGATGATTTCGAGGATGCGGCAGGCTTCGGCTGGAGCGTCGGCGAAACCTCGTTCGACTGGAAAAAACTGGTTGCGGCGAAGGAAGCCGAAATCACCCGGCTGTCCGGCCTGTATCGCGCCAATCTCGCCAAGGCGGGCGTCGAGATCGTCGAAAGCCGCGCCGAGATTGTTGACGCGCATCGCGTGCGCCTCATGTCGGACGGCCGCGTTCTCAGTGCGAAAACCATCCTCGTCGCGACCGGCGGCGCGCCGCAGATGGTCCCCGCGATTCCGGGGATCGAACACGCGATCAGCTCCAACGAAGTTTTCGACCTGGCCGAATTTCCACGGCGCCTTCTCGTGGTCGGCAGCGGCTTCATCGCGGTGGAATTCGCCAGCGTCTTCGCCCGTCTTGGCGCGCAGGTGACGCAGATTTTCCGCGCCGAAACCGTGTTGCGCGGTTTCGACGAGGACATTCGCCTCGGTCTGTCCGACGCCATGCGTCACGCCGGCGTCGATCTGCGCCCGCAGACATTGCCGACGGCGATCGAAAAGACGGACGACGGCCTCCTCGTCAGCCTGAGCGACGCCACGCGCGTCGCGGTCGATCAGGTTCTCGTGGCCACGGGCCGCGCGCCGCATGTCCAAGGCCTCGGTCTCGAAAACGCCGGCGTCGCCCTGCGCGCCAACGGCGCCGTCGTCGTTGACGGCAAGAGCCGCACCAATGTGGCCTCGATCTACGCGGTCGGCGACGTGACGGATCGCGTCAACCTGACGCCTGTCGCCATCCGCGAAGGCCACGCTTTCGCCGACAATGTGTTCGGCGGCAAGGATATCGACGTGTCGCACGCCGACGTGCCCGCGGCGGTGTTCGCGACGCCGGAGGTCGGCGTGGTCGGCCTCACCGAGGCGGAGGCGCGCGCCGCCTACGACATCGTCGATATCTACAAGGCGAGCTTCCGCCCGATGAAGGCGACGCTCTCCGGCCGCTCCGAGAAGACGATCATGAAGATTGTCGTCGACGGCCAGACGGATCGCGTGCTTGGAGTCCATATTCTCGGCCACGAAGCCGGAGAAATGGCGCAATTGCTCGGGATTGCCGTGAAAATGCGCGCCACGAAGGCCGATTTCGACGCCACCATGGCGGTCCATCCGACCGCCGCCGAAGAACTGGTGACGATGCGCGCGCGCACGGAGCGTCACATAAAAGGCGCGGCCTGAGAGGTTCTTGGCGTCGGCGGCGACATATCGCCATCCGCGCGCGCCTCGTGTATAAGTCTCCCCTCATTTCAAAACCGATGAGCGCCCAAGCCGGGTGCGTGGAGTAACGTGTGATGGATCGCTGGACCCCGGAAAGCTGGAGATCGAAGCCCATTCAGCAGGCGCCCGTCTATACCGACGCGGCCGCGCTTGCCGATGTGGAGCGCCAGTTGGCCGGCTTTCCGCCCCTGGTTTTCGCCGGCGAGGCGCGCAAGCTGAAACGCGCTCTGGCCAAGGTCGCGGCCGGCGAGAGCTTCCTGTTGCAGGGCGGCGATTGCGCCGAGAGCTTCGGCGAGCATTCCGCCGACAACATCCGCGACTTCTTCCGCGTCTTCCTGCAGATGGCGGTGGTCATGACCTTCGCGGCGGCCTCGCCGGTGGTGAAGGTCGGCCGCATCGCCGGCCAGTTCGCCAAGCCGCGTTCGGCCCCGACCGAGAAGGTTGGCGGCGTCGAGCTGCCGAGCTATCGCGGCGACATCATCAACGACACGGCCTTCACGGCCGAAGCGCGCGAGCCCGATCCGCGCCGCCAGCTGATGGCCTATCGCCAGTCGGCGGCGACGCTCAACCTGCTGCGCGCCTTCGCCACCGGCGGCTACGCCAATCTCGAAAACGCGCATCGCTGGATGCTCGGCTTCGTCAAGGACAGCCCGCAGTCGGAGCGCTACGAGAAACTCGCCAATCACATCAGCGAGACGCTCGGCTTCATGCGCGCCATCGGCCTCGACCCCGAGAACCATCAGGAGCTGCGCCAGACCGACATCTACACCTCGCATGAGGCGCTGTTGCTCGGCTATGAACAGGCGCTGACCCGCGTCGACTCGACGACCGGCGATTTCTACGACACGTCCGGCCACATGCTGTGGATCGGCGATCGCACCCGTCAGCCCGATCACGCCCATATCGAGTTCCTGCGCGGCGTCAAGAATCCGCTCGGCCTCAAATGCGGCCCCACGACGACGCCCGACGGACTGATCGAGCTGATCGACAAGCTCAACCCGACCAACGAGCCCGGTCGCCTCACGCTGATCGGCCGCTTCGGCGCCGACAAGGTCGGCGATCATCTGCCGGCCTTGATCCGCGCCGTGCAGCGCGAAGGCCGCAGCGTCGTGTGGTCCTGCGACCCGATGCATGGCAACACGATCACGGCGGGCGGCTACAAGACGCGGCCCTTCGACAAGATCATGGGCGAAATCCGCAACTTCTTCGCCGTGCATCAGGCTGAAGGCACCTACGCCGGCGGCATCCATCTGGAGATGACCGGCAAGAACGTCACCGAATGCATGGGCGGCGCCCGCGCCATCTCGGAGACGGACCTGTCGGGCAGCTACGACACGTCCTGCGATCCGCGCCTCAACGCCGAGCAGTCGATCGAAGTGGCGTTCCTTGTCGCGGAACTGCTCAAGGCCGAACGTCTGACGCGCGCCAAGCCGCAGGTCGAGGCGGCGGAATAATGCCGGTCCACGGCAACGAGAACCGGTTAGGAGCGAATGCGACGCCGAGCCGATGCGAGGAATTCGTTGATCGCGGCGCGTCGCGATCCACGTGAGATCGTATAAGCGTTTCGCGCAACAATCTTTTGCGACGGGCGGCGGTTCATCCCGCCGTCCGTTTGTCTATATGACGGGCTGACGCCAACCCGCGAGACGCCCATGTCCTTCCCCGCTCTTTTCATCTCCCACGGCTCGCCGATGATCGCGCTGGAGCCGAGCCCGGCGCGGGATTTCCTGCTCGGCCTTGGCGAAAGCCTCGGCAAGCCCAAGGCCATTCTGGTGATGAGCGCGCATTTCGAAATGCGCGAGGCCTGCCTGACGAGCGATGCGAAGCCCGAGATGATCTACGATTTCGGCGGCTTTCCGCGCCCGCTCTATGAGATGCGTTACGACGCGCCGGGCTCGCCGGAACTGGCGACGCGCGCCGGCGCATTGCTGACAGACGCCGGCTTTCGCGCCTATCGCGTCGAAAATCGCGGCTTCGATCATGGAACATGGGTTCCGTTGAAGCTGATGTATCCGCAGGCCGACATTCCTGTCGTCCAGCTTTCCGTCGAGCCGCTCAAGGACGGCGCGCATCATCTCGCGCTCGGCCGCGCGCTCGCGCCATTGCGCGATGAGGGCGTGCTGATCGTCGGCTCCGGCAGCCTGACGCACAACCTCTTCGCCCTGTCGCGCGGCGACCGCGACGCCCCCGCGCCGACCTGGGTGACGGATTTCGTCGATTGGGTCCACGCCCGCGCGCAAGCCGGAGACGCCGCCGCGCTGGCCGACTGGACCATCGCGCCCCACGCGAAAGAAAACCACCCGACGCCGGAGCATTATCTGCCGCTGCCCTTCGCCGCCGGCGCGGGCGGGCCGGGGACAAAAGGCCGCCGCCTGCACGCCAGCATCGACATGGGCGTGCTGGCGATGGACGTTTACGCGTTCGGGTGAGGGGGGATTGGCGAGACGCGTGGCGCAGCGGGGCTTGTCTTCGGCGAGGGCGTATCGTCCATTTCGCTGCGCCGGCATGACAAGCGCGCCCGCCCGCGCTACACAAAACGCATGAGCCATTCGCCCGCCAACCGCCTTGTCATCGCGCTTGCGCAGATCAATTCCACCGTCGGCGACATCGCCGGCAATGTCGCGCGCATTCGCGCCGCCCGCGCCGAAGCGGCCGGGCAGGGCGCCGATCTCGTGATGTTCTCGGAATTGTTCATCTCCGGCTATCCGCCGGAAGATCTGGTGCTCAAACCCGCCTTTCAGGAAAGCTGCCGCGCCGCTTGCGAGGAGCTGGCGCGCGACACGGCCGACGGCGGACCGGCGCTGCTCGTCGGTCTGCCATGGGTCGAGGATCGCAAGCTCTACAACGCCTACGCCCTGCTGACCGGCGGCCGCATCGACGCCGTGCGTTTCAAGGTCGATCTGCCCAATTACGGCGTCTTCGACGAGAAGCGCGTGTTCGCGCAGGGGCCCATGCCCGGCCCCATCGCCTTCAAGGGCGTCCGCATCGGCGTGCCCGTCTGCGAGGACATCTGGGGCCCCGATCCGGTCGAATGCATCGCCGAGACGGGCGGTGAAATCCTGCTCGTGCCCAACGGTTCGCCCTATTGGCGCGACAAGACCGACGACCGTTTCAACATCGCCGTGGCGCGCGTCAAGGAAAGCGGCCTGCCGCTCGTCTATCTCAACCAGCTCGGCGGGCAGGACGATCTCGTCTTCGACGGCGCGTCGTTCATCCTCGATTCCAACGCGGCGCTGATCGGCCAATTGCCGGCTTTTGAATCGCTCGTGGCTAAAACCGTATGGGAGCGCGGCGCCGACGGCTGGCTTTGCGTCGAGGCGCCCGTGGCGACCCTGCCCGACGACGACGAAGCCAATTACGCCGCCTGCGTTCTGGGTCTGAAGGATTACGTCGAGAAGAACGGCTTTCCCGGCGTCGTCATGGGCCTGTCGGGCGGCATCGATTCAGCCATCTGCGCCGCCATGGCGGTGGATGCGCTGGGCGCCGAGCGCGTCCATTGCATCATGCTGCCCTATCGCTTCACCTCGGATGAATCGCTGAAGGACGCCAAGGCCTGCGCCGACGCGCTCGGCGTGCGCTACGACATCCTGCCCATCGCGCCGGCGGTGGAGGGCATCGAGGCCGTGCTGGCGCCGCTGTTCGCCGGCCGGACGCGCGACATCACCGAAGAGAACATCCAGAGCCGCGCGCGCGGCGCGATCCTGATGTCGGTGTCGAACAAGTTCGGCCCCATGGTCGTGACCACCGGCAACAAGTCGGAAATGTCGGTCGGCTACGCCACGCTTTACGGCGACATGAACGGCGGCTTCAATCCGATCAAGGATCTTTACAAGATGCAGGTGTTCCGCCTGTCGGCCCTGCGCAACCGCTGGAAGCCGGCGGGCGCCAAGGGACCGGACGGCGAGGTCATTCCCCACAACATCATCGTCAAGCCGCCGACGGCCGAATTGCGCGAGAACCAGAAGGATCAGGACTCGCTGCCGCCCTACGAAATTCTCGACGACATTCTCGAATGTCTGGTCGAGAAGGAAATGCGCGTCTCCGACATTCTTGCGCGCGGCCACGACCTCGCGACGGTGAAAAAGATCGAGCGCTTGCTTTATCTCGCCGAATACAAGCGCCGCCAGTCGGCGCCGGGCGTGAAGGTGACGCGCAAGAATTTCGGCCGCGACCGCCGCTATCCCATCGTCAACCGCTTCCGCGATTCCGGCGAGCCCGCCAAGGCGCCCGACGCCAGCCTCGCGCCGCGCGGCGCCTATGGAACGAGCGAACGGTTCGAGGAATAGACAATGACTCCCAATGTTCGCTTCGCGCCGTCGCCGACGGGGCGCATTCACATCGGCAACGCTCGCACGGCGCTGCTCAACTGGTGCTTCGCCAAGCGCTACGGCGGCCGCTTCATCCTGCGTTTCGACGATACGGACATGGCCCGCTCGCGCGAGGAATATGCGCAGGCCATCGAGGTCGATCTCGACTGGCTGGGCGTGAAGCCCGATCTCACATTGCGCCAGTCGCAACGCTTCGCGCTTTACGCCGCCGCCGCGCAGAAGCTGCGCGATGCGGGGTTGCTCTATCCGGCCTATGAATCGGCCGACGAACTCGACCGCAAGCGCAAGCGCCAGCTCGGCCGCGGCCAGCCGCCGATCTACGACCGCGCCGCGCTGAAGCTGACCGACGCCGACCGCGCCGCGCTCGAAGCCGAAGGCCGCAAGCCGCATTGGCGCTTCAGGCTCGCGCCAGATGCCGTCGCGTGGGACGATCTCGTGCGCGGCCCCAGCCATATCGATTGCGCCTCGCTGTCCGATCCGGTGCTGATCCGCGAGGACGGCGCCTATCTCTACACGCTGCCCTCGATCGTCGACGACATCGACCTGCATGTGACGCATGTCATTCGCGGCGAGGATCACGTCACCAACACGGCGGTGCAGATCCAGATTTTCAAGGCGCTTGGCGCGGAGCCGCCGGTTTTCGCGCATCACAATCTGCTGACGACGGCGAGCGGCGAAGGCCTGTCGAAACGCTCCGGCGCCTTGTCCATCGGCGGGTTGCGCGAGGCGGGGGTGGAAAGCCTCGCCGTCGCCGCGCTCGCCGTTCTGACTGGCTCGTCGGAAGCCGTGCATCCGGTGACGCGGCTCGAGGATCTCGTCCATACGATCGATCTCGGCAATATCTCGCGCAACGCCGCGCGTTTCGACCCGGCCGAACTCAATGCGCTGTCGGCGCGCACCCTGCACGGCCTGCCTTATGAAGCGGTGCGCGCGCGACTCGCCGCTCATGATGTGGCGGGCTTCAAGGCTGAGGCGTTCTGGCTCGCCGTGCGCGGCAATCTGACGACATTCGCCGACGTCATCGGCTGGCGCCGCGTCGTCGAAGGAGACATCGCGCCGGTCCATGAAGACGCCGATTTCCTCAAACAGGCCGCCGAATTGCTGCCGGCGGAGCCGTGGGACGCAACGACATGGGGCGCCTGGACGGGCGCGATCAAGACGGCGAGCGGCCGCAAGGGCAAGGCGCTCTTCCACCCGCTGCGTCTGGCGTTGACGGGCGCGGAGCAGGGGCCGGAACTTGCCGCGCTGCTGCCGTTGATCGGGCGAGCCAAAGCTCTGACCCGATTGGCCTGAGACGATTAAAGCGTCGGGCCGATGATCCGGACGCGGCGCGGCGCGCCGTCGGGGCCGGGCATGTTGCGTTCGGCGCCCTTGTCCGGGCCAAGCACCGGCGTGCCGGCCGGCGTCGAGCCGATGCCGGCTGATTCCTTGCCGGCGGTAGGCGCCAGCGATCCGGTCATGCCTTCCTGCGCCGACAGGGCGTCGTCCACCTTGCGCTGCGCCTCCTGCCGGCGCTTGCGGCGGGTGTCCTGCCGCAAGTCCTTTGGCTGCGACAATTCCGCGGCTTTTTCCGGCGTCAGAATCGCGTCTTTCTTGCCGGCTTCTTCGGTGAGAATTTTCTCGGCCTGCGCCAGGGCCTCGACCCAGCTTTGCTCCGGCGTCTTGCAGGCGCAGGTCTTGTCAAAGGACTTTTCGAATTTCTTGGCGTTCGGCAGCGACGAATAAGCCTCGCCGTCAAGCCCGACCGCCGTGTCGATATCGGCGGTCGACACGCGCCGATAGACGGCCGTTTCGGCGTTGGGACACAGGGCCGAGCACAGCTCTTTCAGGCTGTCGCTGTTGCCGCGCCGCGCCGAGATCGGCAGCGGAAAAAAGGCCCCGTCGCATTTGCGCACACAAACGGCCTGACCGCCGCCGCGCGGACGATCGTCCTCCGCCTCGCCGGGGCCGGCGTCGGGTTCGTCGATCGGCATTTGCTCCAGACGATCGCTCGGCGCGCCGAACAGGGATTCGAGAAAACCGCGGTCGCGCTGGGGTTGCGGCTGGCCGCGGCAATAGGCGTCGTATTGCGCGGCGAGGTTGCGTCGCCGCGCGTCGCCGCCTCCGCCGCCGGCGCGTTGTTCGAGGCTGGCGAGATTGGCTTGCATGCGGCCGATCTGGGCGTTGAGCGCGCCGCATTGCGGCGGCGGATCGTCGCCGAAAATCAGAAAGCGCGAACGGTCGCAGCCGATCGAGCGGGCGTAGCTGGCGGTGCGGTTCAGTTCGGAGCGCTGTTTTTGCGCTGCGGCGGCGTAACGTCCCGAATCGCCGCCACCCGAGCCGAGCGAGGCGATTTGCGCGCGCAGGCGTTCGCAATCGACATATTGGGCCTGCGCCGGGGCGGGGGCGGCGAGGCTCAACGCGCCGGCGAACGCCCCGAAAGCCGCAAGCCTGACGCAGCCTGCGGCGAACGCGCGCATTCTGACCCGGGAAATGCCGAACATGAAACCTCGCCTCTGGCCGGCCGCCGCCGCCAACGCCGCTGCTTAACAGAAAGCGCGACGCCTCGCCATTGTCGCGCGCTTCTTGGCGCAAACATGACCGCAGCGCGATCTTTTCTTTCCCGGCGCGTTCGCCCATATGAGAGGCCAGACTGTCACAGGACCAAGGCCCATGTTTCGCGCTCTCGCTCTCGCTTTCGCCGCCGCCGGCCTCGCCGCGCTCGCCGCCGTTCCCGCCGCCGCGCAGGATCCCGAACTGATCATGCGCAAGTCGACGGTGTTCAAGCTGCTGACGCCCAACGACAAGCTGGCGACCTACGCCATCGACGATCCGGATGTCGAAGGCGTCGCCTGCCATTACACGGTGCCGGAAAAGGGCGGCCTCGCCGGCGCGTTTGGCGTCGCGGAGGAATTGTCCGACGTGTCGCTCGCTTGCCGCCAATACGGCCCGATCAAGTTCAAGCAGAAGTCCGATCAGGGCGACGTTGTGTTCCGCGAGCGCCGCTCGTTCGTCTTCAAGCGCATGCAGATCGTGCGCGGCTGCGACGCCAAGCGCAATGTGCTGGTCTATATGGTCTACAGCGACAAGCTGATCGACGGTTCGCCCAAGAACTCGACCTCGACCGTGCCGATCCAGCCCTGGGGCGCGAGCGAACCGCCGCGCTGCGCCGACTGGATCAAGGGCTGACGCGCGAAGATCGCGAGCGCAGCCCCCAGAAAGCAGAAGCGCGCCCGACAAGCGTGAGGTCGGCGCGTGTGAAGGTTGCTGGAGCAGACCCCCAGAAAGCAGAAGCGCGCCCGGGCGGGGGCGCGCTTCTTTGCTTTCAGGGCGGGGAGCTTCGCCCTGTCACTCGCCGCAGGAAACCAGCAGCGCGTTCTGATCGGGCTTCTTTTCGAGGCCGAGATCGGAGGGAATCGAGGCCGTCACGTCTTCGGCCTTGCCATAAGCCAGCGCCGCGCCATGGCCATGCGCCTCGCACCACGCGTCGGCGACGACCTTGCCGCAGCTTTTGCCGTTGGCCAGACATTCCTGCACGCCATAGCCTTCCGACGGGCTGATCACGAACGTCTTGGGCGAGGCGGCGGCGTTGTTGTGCATGGCCGCGACGACCAGAAGACCGGCGAGCAGGGGCGCGGCGATGCGCGGCAGCAGGCCATGTTCGAACTCGGAGAAAGTCATAACGCACTCTTGCGGTTGAGTTGGCTGACGAACAGTTTCGACCGAAATGGCTAAAAAAGCGGTAAACAAGCGCCTCGGCTTGTCGCGATGTGCGCGAAATTTTCGGCCGCCTCGATCCAACGGCGCGCTTGACGCCGCGCCCGCCATCACGCATGGTCCCGGCCCATGACGAGCGCTGCCCGCACCTGCCGGATTTGCATCATTATCAGCTAGCCCTTGCGCTGGCTGGAGCCGTCATGTCCCGAACACATCGGTAGCGACGCCCAGGCCGGCACAAGGCTCGGGGAAGTTTTATGTCGACCGATACGCCGCCTCTTCGCCTCTACAATACGCTGACGCGCGAGAAGCAGCCCTTTACGCCGATCGATCCGGCGCATGTGCGCATGTATGTCTGCGGGCCGACGGTCTACGACTACGCCCATATCGGCAACGCCCGGCCGATCATCGTCTTCGACGTGCTCTATCGCCTGCTGCGCCACCTCTACGGCGAGACGCACGTCAAATACGTCCGCAACATCACGGACGTGGACGACAAGATCAACGCGCGCGCCGCCGAGCGCGGCATTTCCATCCGCGAACTGACGGAGGAGACGAACAAGGTCTTTCAGGCCGATGTGAAGGCGCTCGGCTGCCTTGAGCCCGACGTGCAGCCGCGCGCCACCGAGCATATCGCCGAGATGATCGGCATCATCGAGAAGCTGATCGCCTCAGGTCACGCTTACGCCGCCGACGGCCATGTGCTGTTCTCGGTGCCGTCGATGGCCGATTACGGCCGCCTGTCGCGCCGCCCGCTCGACGAGATGATCGCCGGCGCCCGCGTCGATGTGGCGAGCTACAAGAAGGACGAGATGGATTTCGTCCTGTGGAAGCCGTCCTCTGACAAGGAGCCCGGCTGGGACAGCCCGTGGGGCAGGGGCCGCCCCGGCTGGCACATCGAATGCTCCGCCATGAGCTGGAGGCACCTCGGCGAAACCTTCGACATCCACGGCGGCGGCATCGATCTCGTGTTTCCACACCACGAGAACGAAATCGCCCAGAGCCGCTGCGCCTTCGGCCACAACGTCATGGCCAATGTCTGGATGCACAACGGCTTCCTGCAGGTCGAAGGCGAGAAAATGTCGAAGAGCCTCGGCAATTTCATCACCATCCACGAATTGCTGCACACGGAGAAATTCGGCGGCCGCAAATGGTCCGGCGAAGTCCTGCGCCTCGCCATGCTGCGCACCCACTACCGCCAGCCCATCGACTGGACGGTGAAGGCGCTGGAGGAGGCGGAGAAGACGCTGGACCGGTGGAGGCGAATTAAAAAATACAATCCCAATTCGCCAGTTACGATGCCATCCAGAGGCTTTGTTGAGGCCTTATGCGATGACCTCAACACGCACGCCGCGATTACAGCGATAAGAAATGACGTGAGCACCGCGTCCGGTATCAATGCGTTTGTCGGCGTGACGCCGGGAGGTCCGTATCCTGGACCTTTGTCGGAACGAGATATGTCCGAGGCGGCGGCGAGAGTTCTCTCTGCTGTAAAACTGCTCGGATTTGATCTAGATGCTGATCCACTGCCAGTCACTGTCGACTCCGCGCATGTTGAAGCTCTCATCGCCGCCCGCCTCGAAGCCCGCAAGGCGAAGAACTTCGCCGAATCCGACCGCATCCGCGACGAACTCGCCGCCATGGGCGTGCAGTTGAAGGACGGCAAAGGCCCCGACGGCGAGCCGACCACCACGTGGGAGGTGAAGCGGTGAGAAGCGCTCCCGTTACGATTCCCGGAGCCCATTCCCTCACCCTGAGGAGGGCGCGGAACGCGCCCGTCTCGAAGGGGCGGTTGGCCGC
>ERZ1645187.923-NODE-923-length-28015-cov-40.076931_pt1 | contig 28015 bp, 23 predicted proteins | sample MGYA00575352_ERZ1645187 | MGnify/ENA primary metagenome ERZ1645187 (study PRJEB40837, sample SAMN11349314) | freshwater sediment metagenome | isolation source: river sediment | host: Sediment | place: India: Wazaribad , New Delhi | collected 2017-02-21 ...
GTCCCTCGCGTCCCTCGCGTCCCTCGCGTCCCTCGCGTCCCTCGCGTCCCTCGCGGACCAACCGTCTCTCGGGCGCCGCTCATTCGGCGCGTCCCACGGGGTGGGCGCCTCGAAGGACCGTGCCCGATCGTGTCCTCTTGCCCTCGGGCCGATCCTGGACCCGGATGGTGGAGCTCCCGCCCGCGTCGCGCCCTCGTCCTCACACCCGCGTCGGCCTTCGCGCCAGGAGTTCGGCGAGGAACCGGCCGGTGTAGCTGCGTTCCGCCTTCACCACGTCCTCGGGCCGCCCGACCGCGACGATCTCGCCGCCGCCGTCTCCACCCTCCGGGCCGAGATCGACGATCCAGTCGGCGGTCTTGATGACCTCGAGATTGTGTTCGATCACCACCACCGTGTTGCCCTGGTCGACCAACTCGTGCAGCACCTCGAGCAGCTTGGCGACGTCGTGGAAATGCAGCCCGGTGGTCGGCTCGTCGAGAATGTAGAGCGTCTTGCCGGTCGAGCGCCGCGCCAATTCCTTCGACAGTTTCACCCGCTGCGCTTCGCCGCCCGACAGCGTCGTGGCCTGCTGACCGATGTGGATGTAGCCGAGCCCGACCCGCGACAGTGTTTCGAGCTTTTCCCGGATCGCCGGCACCGCCGCGAAGAACTGCACTCCTTCGTCCACCGTCATGTCGAGCACGTCGGCGATCGACTTGCCCTTGAACACCACGTCGAGCGTCTCGCGATTGTAGCGTTTGCCCTTGCAGGCGTCGCAGGTGACGTAGACGTCCGGCAGGAAGTGCATCTCGATCTTGATGACGCCGTCGCCCTGGCAGGCCTCGCAGCGTCCGCCCTTGACGTTGAACGAGAAACGCCCCGGCTCATAGCCGCGCGTCTTCGCCTCCGGCAGCCCGGCGAACCACTCGCGGATCGGCGTGAACGCACCGGTATAGGTCGCCGGATTGGAACGCGGCGTTCGCCCGATCGGCGACTGATCGATGTCGATCACCTTGTCGAGCAGCTCCAGCCCCTCGATGCGATCGTGCGGCGCCGGGTTCTCACGCGCGTTGTTCAGCCGGCGCGCCACCGCCCGGAACAGCGTGTCGATCAGAAAGGTCGACTTTCCCCCGCCCGACACCCCGGTGACGCAGGTGAACACCCCGAGCGGTATCTCGGCGGTGACCGATTTCAGATTGTTGCCGCGCGCGCCGACCACCTTGATCGAGCGCGCCTTGTCGATCCGCCGCCGCTTGGCCGGAACCCTGACCGCCAACTCGCCCGAGAGATACTTGCCGGTGAGGGAGGCGGGATCGGCCATGATCTCGTCCGGCGTACCGCGCGCCACGATGTGACCGCCGTGGATGCCCGCTCCGGGCCCGACGTCGACGACATAGTCGGCGGCGAGGATGGCGTCCTCGTCGTGCTCCACCACGATCACCGTATTGCCGAGATCGCGCAGGTGTTTGAGGGTTTCGAGGAGCCGCGCATTGTCGCGCTGGTGCAGACCGATCGACGGTTCGTCGAGCACGTAGAGCACACCCGTCAGTCCCGAACCGATCTGAGATGCGAGCCGAATACGCTGGCTCTCGCCGCCCGACAGCGTGCCCGAATTGCGCCCCAGCGTCAGATATTCGAGCCCGACGTCCTCCAGAAACTGCAGGCGTTCTCGGATCTCCTTGAGAATGCGCACCGCGATCTCGTTCTGCTTGGCCGTCAAGGCCTCCGGAAGTCCGCGGAACCACGCCCCAGCGGCGCGGATCGACATCTCTGCCACCTCGCCGATGTGCCGCTCGGCGATTCTGACGGCCAGCGCCTCCGGCTTGAGCCGATGGCCTGAGCAGTCGCGGCACGGGGTGGTGGCGAAATAGCGCTCGATCTCCTCGCGCGACCAATCCGATTCGGTCTCCCGCCAACGCCGCTCGAAATTCGGGATCAGTCCTTCGAAGGTCTTGCGGGTCTTGTGGTGGCGCAGACCGTCGTCATAGGCGAACTCCACCGCCGTCCGTCCGGTGCCGTAGAGGATGGCCCTGCGCCCTTCCTCGGGCAGGTCGCGCCACGCCACGGTCATCGAGAACCCGTAGTGCGCCGCCAGTGCCTCCAGCGTCTGCATGTAGAAGGGCGAGGTCGACTTCGCCCACGGTGCCACCGCCCCTTGCCGCAGGGTGAGCGAGACGTCGGGTACGACGAGGTCGGGGTCGATCTTCTGCTCGGTACCGAGCCCGCCGCAGGTCGGGCACGCACCGAACGGATTGTTGAACGAGAACAGCCGCGGTTCGATCTCCGCGATGGTGAACCCGGACACGGGGCAGGCGAATTTCTCCGAGAAGACCAGACGCTTCGGCGCGCCGTCTGCCCCCTTCTCGTCGACGAATTCCGCGAAGGCGATGCCTTCGGCGAGCTTCAGCGCGGTCTCGAAACTGTCGGCGAGCCGCGTGGCCAGATCGCCGCGCACCACGATGCGGTCGACCACCACCTCGATGTCGTGCTTGAGTTTCTTGTCGAGCGCCGGTGCCTCGCCGATCTCGTAGAGGGTGCCGTCGATCTTGACGCGCTGGAAGCCCTTTTTCTGGAAGTCCTGGAGCTCCTTGCGATATTCGCCCTTGCGACCGCGCACCACCGGCGCCAGCAACAGCAGCCGCGTCCCCTCCGGCAGCGCCAGCACCCGGTCGACCATCTGGCTGACCGTCTGGCTCTCGATCGGCATCCCGGTCGCCGGCGAATAGGGAATGCCCACGCGCGCGAACAACAGGCGCATGTAGTCGTAGATCTCCGTGACCGTACCGACCGTCGAGCGCGGGTTCTTCGACGTCGTCTTCTGTTCGATCGAGATCGCCGGTGACAGTCCGTCGATCTGATCCACGTCCGGCTTCTGCATCATTTCGAGGAACTGCCGCGCATAGGCCGACAGTGATTCGACGTAGCGGCGCTGTCCTTCGGCATAGATGGTGTCGAAGGCGAGCGAAGACTTGCCCGACCCCGACAAGCCGGTCATCACCACCAGACTGTCCCGAGGCAGGTCGAGATCGACGTTCTTCAGATTGTGCTCGCGCGCGCCGCGGACCGAGATCGTCTTCTGCGCATGCTCGAACAGCCGACGGGTGGCGATCGCCGACGCCTCCCGCTCGCTCTTGCCCTTCGCCGCCGCTCCGGCCCGATCCGTCATCGCTTCGTCCTCGTCCCGGTCGATCCGACCGTCTGCCCCGGTGTCGCCCGGAGCCCCGATGTTCCGGCCCGTCTCGGCGCCGCATTCGTCTCGTCGATTTTCGCTTGCACCCGAGACGTCTCTTCGATAGAACAGAAAGAGAACGAGCGCAAGCCCCGTTCATCGAGCCTTCCGAGGCCCACACTAGCCGATGCCGACGGCGGGATGGGGCGGGGCAGGGGGGGCGGAGTGACGGGCTGTGGACGGGCTTGTGGAAAAACCGTCGCGCATCGGCCGAGCGGTCGCCGGATGGAGCCGGACGGTCTAGAGGGAAGAGATCGTCCCGCACGCGAGTGCGGGCGGACGAGAGGGGCGGAGCAGGGCGCCGGTGGATCGCCGGCGCGCCGATGCGAGCCGGGTATCGAGGGCGCTCACGAGCGAGGCTCTCGGCGGGCGAATGCTCTCGTCGCAGACGAGCGTGGAAGGGTCGACCGCAGAAGGCGGTTCGGCGGCGGGAGGTTTGAGATGTCCGGAAGCGTCAACAAGGTGATTCTCGTCGGTAATCTCGGGGCCGATCCGGAAATCCGCCGTACCCAGGATGGTCGTCCGATCGTCAACCTCAACCTCGCCACTTCGGAGAGCTGGCGCGACCGCAATTCGGGCGAGCGTCGCGAGAAGACCGAGTGGCATCGAGTGGTGATTTTCAACGAGGGGCTCGCCAAGGTCGCCGAGCAGTATCTGAAGAAGGGCTCGAAGATCTACGTCGAAGGGCAACTCCAGACCCGCTCCTGGGAAGACCAGCAGGGCCAGAAGCGCTATTCGACCGAGGTGGTGCTGCAGGGCTTCAACAGCCAGCTGACCATGCTCGATGGTCCCGGCGGTCGCGGCGGTGGAGCCGGCGGCGGCGGTGACGACTTCGGTGGCGGCGATGATTTCGGCGGTGGCTACGGCGGTCGTGGCGGCGGAGGCGGTGGCCAGCGCGGCGGCTTCGGCGGCGGTCAGGGCGGCGGGCGCTCGGCCGGTGGCTCCGGTGGTTCCGGCGGTGGACGCTCCGGCGGCTTCAATCCGCCCCCGGCGTCCGACATGGACGACGAGATTCCGTTCTGAGGCAGGAACGCGGGTCGGCGGACCGATCGGCGGGAGGCTGAGACCCGAGCCCCGCCCTCGGCGTCGACGGAATTCGGTAGGAGAAGCCGCAAGTCGCTTCCGGCGGCACGGGAGGCTCAACCCGCGAGGATCGCCTTGACGCCGTCGGCGACGTATTGGACGGCGAGCCCGGCCAGGATCAGACCGAGCAGGCGGCCGATCACCACCCGCCCCGTCTCGCCGATGCGCCGATCGATCGGTTCGGCGAGGAGGAAGACCACCAGGACGAGCCCGATCACCGCCGCGACCACGCCGAAGAAGGCGGCGAAGGCGAGCGGCGAGGGTGCCTTGGAGACCGCCAGGATCACCGCCGAGATGGCGCCGGGTCCGGCGAGCAGGGGGATCGCCAGCGGGAATGCCGCGATGTCGCGGATGTGGTCGAGACTGACGGCCCGCTCGGCGTCGGAAGCGTCGCGCGGCTCCTTCTGCGAATAGACCATCTGGAAGGCGGTGTAGAACAAGAGCAGCCCGCCGGCGATGCGGAAGGCGGCGAACGAGATGCCGAGCAGCGCCAGGAGCCGCCCGCCCACCAGCGCGAAGAACACCAGCACGATCGCCGCGATCACCGTGGCGCGGAACGCCACCCATCGCCGATCGGCGGCGGTCAACCCGGCGGTGAGCCCGATGAACAGCGGCGCCAATCCGAGTGGATCGACGGTGACGAACAGGGTGACGAAGGCTTCCAGGAGGAAGTCGAGCATGGGGTTACTCCCGGTCGAACCACCGCTCGTTCCCTAGCACGCCGACCGGGTCGACAAACACCCCTCGCGACACCGTTCCCGAAGACGCCGCTGATGCGCCCCGGCGCGGTGATGCCCGATCGGAGGGGGCCCCACGTCCGCCCGCGATGGGCCCGTCGATCGCCCCGCCATCGCCCCTCGACGGAACCCGCCGGACCCTGCGGTCGCCCATCGACGGCGCAGGCCGATCGCGACCCGATCCCTGCGACCTGCGCCGATCGGCTCGCCCCGGCATGTCCCCTCCGCCCGCGAACCGAGGATGCCGCCCGCTCGCGCTCCCCGAAAAACGCCCGAATTCCCTGGAAAAACCGACGCTTCCGTTGGCTTTCCGGGGCGGAATCGTCTAAGACCCGAAATGGCCTCCCGCGTTTTTCGACCCGATCGCGGCCCCTGTGAAAAAAGCGTGATTTTTCCGGGGCTTGTCATCGTCGTCGGGGGCGCCTCGTCCGCCGCCGCCGAGCGGCCCGGGCGCGTGGCGCGGGAAGCGGTGAAACGAGAGAGAGTGAGCCCTTGTCCGGCCCGAACGACACCACCCGCGGCGGCGACGCCTCCGACATCAAGCCGATCTCCATCGCCGACGAGATGAAGCGCAGCTATCTCGATTACGCCATGAGCGTGATCGTCAGCCGTGCGCTCCCCGACGTGCGCGACGGCCTGAAGCCGGTGCACCGGCGCATCCTCTTCTCGATGCACGAGAACGGCTACGACTGGAACAAGGCCTATCGCAAGTCGGCCCGCGTCGTCGGCGACGTCATCGGTAAGTACCACCCGCACGGCGATCAGGCGGTCTACGACGCGCTGGTGCGCATGGCGCAGGACTTCTCGATGCGCCTGCCGCTGGTCGACGGCCAGGGCAACTTCGGCTCGGTCGACGGCGACAGCGCCGCGGCCATGCGATACACCGAGGTCCGCCTCGCCAAGCCGGCGCACAAGCTCTTGGAGAACATCGACGAGGACACCGTCGACTTCCAGGGCAACTACGACAACACCGAGCGCGAGCCGGTCGTCCTGCCGGCGCGTTTCCCGAATCTGCTGGTCAACGGCGGCGGCGGCATCGCCGTCGGCATGGCCACCAACATCCCGCCGCACAATCTCGGCGAGGTGATCGACGCCACCGTCGCCCTCATCGATCGTCCCGAGATGACGATCGAGGATCTGAACGAGATCATTCCCGGGCCGGACTTCCCGACCGGCGCCATCGTTCTCGGCCGTGCCGGCATCCGCTCCGCCTACACCACCGGCCGCGGCTCGATCACCATGCGCGGCCGCGTCCGCACCGAGACCGTGCGCGGCGGCCGCGAGGCCCTGGTCATCACCGAGATTCCCTATCAGGTGAACAAGGCCTCGATGGTCGAGCGCATCGGCGAGCTGGTGCGCGAGAAGAAGGTCGAGGGCATCGCCGAGGTCCGCGACGAATCCGATCGCGAGGGCTATCGCGTGGTGATCGAGCTGAAGCGCGACGCCATGGCCGACGTGGTGCTGAACCAGCTCTATCGCTTCACCCAGCTGCAGACCACCTTCGGCGCCAACATGGTGGCGCTCAACGGCGGCCGTCCGCAGCTGATGAACCTGAAGGACATGCTGACCGCCTTCGTCGCCTTCCGCGAAGAGGTGATCGGCCGGCGCACCCGTTATCTGCTCAACAAGGCCCGCGATCGCGCCCACGTCCTCGTCGGTCTCGCCATCGCGGTCGCCAACATCGACGAGGTGATCCGCCTCATCCGCGCCGCGCCGGATCCCGCGACCGCCCGCGCTCAGTTGATGGAGCGCGCCTGGGCCGCCAAGGACATGGCGCCGCTGATCGCCCTCATCGCCGATCCGCGCCACGTGCTGGCGGAGGACGGCACCTATCGCCTGTCGGAAGAGCAGGCCCGCGCCATCCTCGATCTGCGCCTGCAGCGCCTCACCGCGCTCGGTCGCGACGAGATCTCCGACGAGCTGGAGAAGCTCGCCCGCGAGATCGCCGACTATCTCGAGATCCTGGCCTCGCGCGAACGCGTGCTGGCGATCGTCAAGCTCGAGCTGGAAGAGGTGAAGGCCGAGTTCGCTACCCCGCGCCGCACCGAGATCCTCGATCTCGACGGCGAGGTCGACGACGAGGACCTGATCGCCCGCGAGGACATGGTGGTCACCGTGACCCACGCCGGCTGGATCAAGCGCGTGCCGCTGTCGACCTATCGCGCCCAGCGCCGCGGCGGCAAGGGCCGCTCCGGCATGGCGACCAAGGACGAGGATTTCGTGGTCCGGCTGTTCGTGGCCTCGACCCACACGCCGATCCTGTTCTTCTCCTCGCGCGGTCAGGTATACAAGACCAAGGTGTGGCGCCTGCCGCTGGCAGCGCCGCAGGCCCGCGGCAAGGCGCTCGTGAACATGTTCCCGCTGGAACCCGGCGAGCGCATCACCTCGATCCTGCCGCTGCCCGAGGACGAGGCCGATTGGGCCGCTCTCGACGTGATGTTCGCCACCACCGGCGGCACCGTGCGTCGCAACGCGCTGTCGGACTTCACCCAGGTCAACCGCAACGGCAAGATCGCCATGAAGCTCGAAGAGGGCGAGGGCATCGTCGGCGTCGAGACCTGCACGGAAGGCGACGACGTACTGCTGACCACCGCGCTCGGCCAGTGCATCCGCTTCCCCGTGCCGGAAGTGCGCGTCTTCAAGGGACGCGACTCGATGGGCGTGCGCGGCATCTCGCTCGCCGAGAGCGACCGCATCATCTCGATGGCCATCCTGCGCCACTTCGAGGCGACCCCGGACGAACGCTCGCTCTACCTCAAGCAGTCGCGCCTGATGCGCGGCGAGGCCGAGGCGGAGGCCGGCTCCGACGAGGAGGCGACGAGCGGCGCCGCCCAGCTCGACACCGAGCGCTGGGCGACCATGTCGGCGGCCGAGCAGTTCGTGCTGACCGTCTCGGTCAACGGCTACGGCAAGCGCACCTCGTCGTTCGAGTATCGGACCACCGGCCGCGGCGGCAAGGGCATCGTCGCCATGTCGACGGGTCCGCGCAACGGCGAGCTGATCGCGTCGTTCCCCATCGAGCATGCCGACCAGATCATGCTGGTCACCGACGGCGGTCAGTTGATCCGCTGCCCGGTCGACGGCATCCGCATCGCCGGCCGCTCGACCCAGGGCGTGATCGTCTTCGACACGGCCGAAGCCGAGAAGGTGGTCTCGGTGGAGCGCATCCGCGAGGAAGAGAGCGACGACGAGGGCGAGGCCGAGGCCTGAGCCGCGCGCGTCACGCGATGAAGACTCGGAAAGGCGAGGCCGTCGGCCTCGCCTTTTTTCGTCGTGCGATGTCGATGGAAGCCCGAGCCGGACGAAGGACGGGAGGGTGCGCCGGTGTCGGGTCGGTGCACCCCCCCTGCGCGACCCGTTGGTGGGATCGGGTCGCGGTCTCGTTCGTGAAAAAAGTGAGGGCGTGCCCGTCGGGAGGGCACGCCCCCCTAGGTGGCGGCCGGATGGCGGGCCGCTGTCGATGCGGGCGCCCCGGAGGGGGGAGGGGCGCGCGACGAATTCCTCAGCCCGGCCGCGCGCGTCTCGCCAGGGGGAGAGCGAGAGGGACGGCGCCGGGGGCGAAGAGAGAGTTCCGGGTCGGGAGGAGCCCGGAACTCTCCGCGATCCTGGTCCCGATGGCGGTCGGTGCGCAGCTCGCGATCCCTTCGGACGAGGAGAAGAATAGTCCGTGCTCATGTGCGGGGTTTTTCTTGCGCTGCGAAATCGTGTTTCGTCGGGGAATGTGTGCGCTGCCGCGAAGAAACAATTACGTCGGCGCAACACGGCTCCACCCCCCCGACGACATCGTCGTTCGCGTTCGCCCGCTTGCCGCCGGCCCGCGGCGGGGTTAAGCGAGGAGGCGAACGACGGGGCGTCACCAGACCCCGCGAGGGGAGGGCGACGCCGCGATGTCTCACACCGTGCTCTATCCGGGCTCCTTCGATCCGGTCACCAACGGCCACGTCGACGTCCTGGCCCAGGCGCTCGACATCGCCGATCGGGTGGTGGTGGCGATCGGCATTCACCCGGCCAAGAAGCCCTTGTTCGAGTTCGACGAACGAGTGGAGATGATCCGCGACACCGTGGTCGCCCTCGGCGTCGATCCGGCCCGCGTCGACGTGGTGGCCTTCTCCGATCTGGTGGTCGACTGTGCCGCCCGCGTCGGCGCCTCCGCCATGATCCGCGGCCTGCGCGACGGCACCGACCTCGATTACGAGATGCAGCTCGCCGGCATGAACGGCACCATGGCGCCGGCGATCCGCACCGTGTTCCTGCCGGCCTCGCCGGGGGTGCGCCACATCACCGCCACTCTGGTACGTCAGATCGCGGCGATGGGCGGCGACATCACGCGATTCGTGCCGCCCTCGGTGGCGCCGCGCCTCGTCGCCCGCGCCGCCGAGCGTCGCTGAACTTCCGCCGGTCTCCGGCCCACACCCTCAGGCCCGAACGGGCCCCATCGGGAGGACGTCCCTTGCAGCGCAGAACCTTCCTCGCCGGCCTCGCCGGTCTGCCCCTGGCCGCGACCGCCGCGCGCGCCGCCGGCTCCGCCGAAGGCGATCTCGAGAACACTCTCTATCTGACGCTGAAGTCCGGCCGGGTGGTGATCCGCCTGCGCCCCGACGTTGCGCCCAAGCACGTCGAGCGCCTGAAGACCCTGACCCGTCAGGGCTTCTACAATGGGCTGAAGTTCCACCGCGTCATCGAAGGCTTCATGGCCCAGACCGGCGATCCGCGCGGCGACGGCACCGGTGGCTCGAGCCTGCCCAACCTGCCGGCCGAGTTCAACCCGATGCCCTTCGAGCGCGGCACCCTCGGCATGGCGCGTTCGCGCGATCCCAACAGCGCCAATTCGCAGTTCTTCATCATGTTCGCCCCCGCCTCGCACCTGAACGGCCAGTACACCGCCTTCGGCAGCGTGGTGTCGGGCATGGAGTTCGTCGATCAGATCACGCGTGGCTCGAAGTTGGACAACGGCGCGGTCGCCGACCCCGACGTCATCGTGAAGATGCAGGTCGCCGCCGACGCCAAGTGAGGCCGGTCGAACGGCTCTCGCCCCCGAGACGAAGAACGCCCGGATCTCGCGATCCGGGCGTTTCGTGTCTTCGGCTGCGACGAGCGGCGATCATGCCACCCGCGCATCGCGCCGCGGCGGCGTCGGATCTTCGGTGCGCACCTGATTGCGCCCGGCGTGCTTTGCCGCATAGAGGCACTTGTCGGCCCGTTCGACGATGTTGGCCGTCGCTTCGCCCGGCCGCCACATCGCCACGCCGATCGAAATGGTGATGCGACCCAGGTTCTCTCCGGTCGAACGCTTCACCAGTTCCTTCGAATAGACCGCCTCGCGGATGTGTTCGGCCACCACCGTGGCCGCCTCGACCCCGGTACGCGGCAACAGGACCGCGAACTCTTCGCCGCCGTAGCGGCAGGCGATGTCCTGGCCCTTGATGTTCTGCTTCACCGCCAGCGCGACGAGCCGCAACACCTGATCGCCGGTCTGATGGCCGAAGGTGTCGTTGAACTTCTTGAAGTGGTCGATGTCGGTCATCAACAGCGTGAACGGCTGATCCGACTGTTCGGCCTCCGCCGACAGCCGCTCCAGCGACTGCTCGAAGTGCTTGCGATTGGCCAGCGTGGTGAGGTCGTCGACCAGGCTCTCGTAGCGGATCGCCTCGAGGCTCTCCTGCAGTTCGGCGATCTGCTTGCGCGATTCGGCGAGCTGCGACTCCAGCGTCCGGTTGACGTCTTCGGTCGCATGGGTGGCGTCGATCAGGTTCTGGACGATCGATTCCAGCTGCCCGCCATCCTTGGCGCCGGCCAGCGCATTGCGCGCTTCACCGAGCGAAGTGGTGTAGCCGGCGGTGTTGGCCATCGACTTGTCGATCATGCCGGCCACGCCGCTGATTTCTTGGCTCAGGCGCCCGCCGACCTCGTCGATGCGCTCGCCGATCCGCGTCGGGGCGATGAACTGGTCGTAGATCTTCAGCACCTCCGCCGGCGTGATCTTGCCGCGCTGGCGAATGATGTCGTTGATCGTCTTGTTGAGCGCGTGATTGAAGCCCGCGGCGTAGGTGTACCAGAGCTCGTAATTGCGCGGATACGCCGGGATTTCATTCTTGCGGAGATGGCCCACGGCGTTCTCGCCGTAGACGATGGTCCGCTTGAAATCGTCGCGTTCGCTCATGTCGGTTCGGCTCCCACCTCGCCTCCGCCCGCGCAACCCCCACGCGGAACTCCTCGGATCGCATCCCCTCGACCCGATCGCAGAATCGCAGGAACCACTTAACCCGTGGTAAAGGGAAACGCGAAAACCGGGTAGAAACAGGACGTTCGCGGTTGTATCCGAAGATTTGGCTCGCGCGGGGCGCGACGACGTGGATACGTCGCCTCGATCGCTCGCACGAAGTGAGCGATCGCCTCGGTTCGTTCGAAAACGGTAGGCGGTTCGATGCCGGCGCCTCAGCCGGCACTCTTCACCGTGCGCACCGGCCGCAGCAGGAACGCCGGAACGTGATCGCCGAGCCCCACCGGAGCCTCGTCGAAGTCGTCGCGCCGCGCCGGCCGCGCCGCCGGCCGATCGCCCGCCCGCACCGGAGCCAGATCGGCATCCGGCCGCGCCGGACGACGTTCGCGCTCGCCGCCCCGCCGACCCTCGCCGGTCGGGCGTGCCTCGCCCTTGCCTTCGCTCCGGGGCCGCCGTTCTTCGCTCGCCTTGGCCCGGCTCTCGCCCGCCTCGCGCGGCGCGTCCTCGCGCCGCTTGCGCGGAGCCCGATCTTCGTCGGAGCCGCGACGGTCGCGCCCGCCGCGCCCGCGCCGCGGACGCTCCTCGTCGCTCGCCTCGGCCACCGGCGAACCGATCCACGGGATCGAATCCCCGGTCAGCTTCTCGATCGCCGCCAGATGCTTGCCGTCGAGGTCGGTGACGAGCGTGATGGCCGTGCCCGAGCGCCCCGCGCGACCGGTCCGGCCGATGCGGTGAACGTAGTCCTCGGCATGCACCGGCACGTCGTAATTATAGACGTGGGAGACGTCGGGAATGTCGAGACCGCGCGCCGCCACGTCGGAGGCGACCAGCAGCGTCAGCTTGTTGCCGCGGAACCCGTCGAGCATCGCCATGCGCGCCCGCTGGTCCATGTCGCCGTGCAGGGCGCCGACCGAGAAGCCGTGCTTCTCCAGGCTGCGATAGACCACCTGCACGTCGCGCTTGCGGTTGCAGAAGATGATGCCGTTCTTGAGCTCTTCGGCCGAGCGGATCAGCCGGCGCAGCACGTCGCGCTTGTCCGGCGCCTCGCGGCCCGAGGCGACGAGGCCCTGCGTCACGGTCTTGGCGGTGGAGGCGGGCTTGGCCACCTCGATCCGCACCGGATTGCGCAGGAACAGGTCGGCGAGCCGCTGGATTTCCGGCGGCATGGTCGCGGAGAACATCAGCGTCTGCCGCGACGGCGGGATCAGCTTGCAGATCTTCTCGATGTCCGGGATGAAGCCCATGTCGAGCATGCGGTCGGCCTCGTCGATGACGAGGATCTCGACGCCGGACATCAGGAGACGGCCGCGGCCGAAGAGGTCGAGCAGGCGGCCGGGCGTGGCGATCAGCACGTCGACGCCGCGATCGAGCTTCTTGAGCTGCTCGTCGAACGACACGCCGCCGATCAGCAGCGCCACGTTGAGCTTGTGGTTGATGCCGTACTTGTTGAAGTTCTCCTCGACCTGCGCCGCGAGTTCGCGCGTCGGCTCGAGGATGAGGGTGCGCGGCATGCGCGCACGGGCGCGGCCCTGTTCCAGGCGCGTCAACATCGGCAGAACGAAGGAAGCGGTCTTGCCCGTGCCGGTCTGGGCGATGCCGCAGACGTCCTTCAGGTCGAGCACGACGGGAATCGCCTGCTCCTGGATCGGCGTGGGGGTGGTGTAGCCGGAGGTTTCGACGGCCGAGAGGACTTTTTCGGAGAGTCCGAGGTTTGCGAAGGTCATGTTGTCCGTCACTGCCGCGTTTCTCACGGGACCACGTCCTGCGACGTCCTCGAACGGGGGCGTCTCGACGGGAGGGGTCCGGACCGGGCAGAATCTTTTTGCAATGCGAGATCTCGGGCCGCAAAGTAGACGAGGAAGACGAAATGTCAACGCGCTTCGCCGTCGAATCGATTTCGCTACCAGTTTTCCCGCCGGTGTTGTTGTCGGTTATTGAGGATTCGCTGCGTCGATCGAGGATCGCTCCGATTTGCCGCGGTGCGGCGGGTAGGCGCATCGCACCTCATCGCTCCCGAACCTGAGGAAGAACGTCATGTCGTCGCTGCCACTCCTGCTCGTTCCCGGTCTGAACTGCACGGCGGCCCTGTGGGCGGATCAGGTCGCCGCACTCGGGGCCGGGCGCACCGTGATCGTCGCCGACCACACGAACGCCGCTTCGATCGCCGCCCTCGCCACCGCGGTGCTGGCCGAGGCGCCGCCGCGCTTCGCTCTCGCCGGCCTGTCGATGGGGGGCTACGTCGCCATGGAGATCATGCGGGTCGCCCCCGAACGGGTCGAGCGCCTCTGTCTGGTCGACACCCAGGCCCGCGCCGACACGGCGGAAGCGAGCGACCAGCGCCGCCAGACCATCGCCATCGCCGAGGCCGGCGGCTTCGCCAAGATCGCCGCCATGCAGTATCCCCGCCTCGTCGCCCCCGCCCGCATCGACGATGTCGGGTTGGCCGCGAAGGTCCGCGCCATGGCCGATGCCACCGGCGCCGCCGCCTTCGTGCGCCAGCAGACGGCCATCATGCACCGCACGGACAGCCGTCCTTCGCTCGGTGCCATCCGCTGCCCCACCACGGTGATCGTCGGGGCCGACGATCAGCTGACCCCGCCGCCGCTCGCCCGCGAGATGGCCGATCTCATCCCCGCCGCCCGCCTCGTCGAGATCCCCGGCGCCGGCCATCTCTCGCCCCTGGAGGCGCCCGTTGCCGTGTCCGCCGCGCTCGCCGACTGGCTCGGCGCCTGAAACACCGCGCGGGCGGGGCTGCCCATTTCCTGCCCAGAGATCGACCTGATGCGAAAATGCACGGCGAGGCCGATTGACCCCACGTAGCCACATCGTTTCTATGTTGCGGTTCGCTTTTGATCGACCGGCGGGGCTGCCGGTTCATCGGGACGATATTCCCCGACATCTCGAGGAGGAGGCGGCGCGATCGGGGGCGCCGTCGAGAGAGGATCGAATTCATGAAGAGCATCGTTTTTGCCGCGACCCTGTCGCTGGGTCTCGTCGCCGGCGCCGCGTCGATGGCGATCGCCGACGAAGCCCGCCAGGACTTCGAGCTGGTCAACAAGACCGGCTACGACATCTCCCACGTCTACGTCTCGCCGACCAAGTCGGACGACTGGGAGGAAGACGTCCTCGGTAAGGACGTGCTCAACGACGGCGACGCCTGGGACATCAAGTTCTCGCGCTCGACCAAGACCTGCAAGTGGGATCTGAAGGTCGTCTACGCCGACGACAATTCGGCCGCCTATTGGAAGAACATCGACCTGTGCAAGGTCGGCAAGATCACCATCCGCTACAACCGCAAGTCGGATTCCACCTCGGCCGACTTCGAGTGAGGCCGCTGCGGACGCGGGATGCGCGCGTCCGAGGCTCACCCGGTGCGAGCTGCGCGCGCCGGCGCGATCGATCGATGCGAGGTGCGCGCGTCGAATGAATGGACGCCCCGGCCCGACCGCCGGGGCGTTCTTCTTTGCCGACGTCTCTGCAGAGACGTCGGGCAGCCGCAGATTGCGACATCGCCCGCGGTTGCCGCGAAGGCGGGCAGCCGTGTGATTGCGCGGCCCTTTGTGCGGGTGCTAGAAACGGGTGAAACGCGAGGTCGGGAAGCGACTCCCGAGGTCTCGCCCCGTCGTCCGTCCCGAGTGCATCACCCGAGGTCTCCATGTCCGTCGATCGTTCGACCGTCGTCCGCGTCGCCCATCTCGCGCGCATCCGCGTCGCCGAAGAGGAGGTGGACAAGCTCCAGGGCGAACTCAATTCGATCCTCGGCTTCGTCGAGCAGCTCGCCGAACTGGACGTTTCGGAAGTGGAGCCGCTGACCTCGGTCGTCCCGATCGCCATGAAGAAGCGCACCGACGTCGTCACCGACGGCGGCATCCCGAAGAAGGTGACCGCCAACGCGCCGCTCACCGAGGACGATTTCTTCGTCGTGCCCAAGGTGGTCGAGTGAACCGCGCCGCCCCAGACGAGGAACGCCCCATGGCCGTCATCCCGAGATCGATCGCTGCCGCGTGTCTCGTCGCGTCGCTGGCCGCGAGCCCGTCGGCGAGCCTTGCCGCCGGCCCCGCCGAGACCCCGGGCGAGATCGCCTACTTCACCTGCGCGATGGAGATCTTCTCGCCGATGTGTCGCGACCACGCGACCGAAGAGAAGCTCCAGGCGCGGATCGCCGCCACCTGCGAGGCCAAGCGCGTCGCCTATCGCGACGGCCTGCGCGGCGAATACCTCGCCAAGAACAATCCCCCGGAGAAGGCCGACGAACTCGTCGCCCGCGACCTCGGCAAGGTCGACCGCGGCCTCGCCGAAGCCTATCGAAAGTGCCTGAAGGACGGCCAGTGAGCCTTCCGCCCTCGCGCCGTACGCCCCGAACCATGGATGTCCGCCCGTGACCGATCTGACCGCTCTCACCATCGCCGAGGCCCGCGCCGCGCTCGCCAAGGGCGAGTTCACCTCGCTGGAACTCACCGACGCCTACCTCGGCGCCATGGCCGAGGCGCGCGCCCTCAATGCCTACGTGCTGGAGACGCCGGAAAAGGCGCGCGAGATGGCCAAGGCCTCCGACGCTCGCCGCGCCGCCGGCACCGTCGGCGATCTCGAAGGCCTGCCGCTCGGCATCAAGGACCTCTACTGCACCGAGGGCGTACGCACGACCGCCTGTTCCAAGATCCTCGGCGACTTCGTGCCGCCCTACGAATCGACGGTGACGTCGAACCTGTGGGCGGCCGGCGCGGTCATGCTCGGCAAGCTGTCGAACGACGAATTCGCCATGGGCTCGTCCAACGAGACCTCCGCCTTCGGCAACGTGGTCAACCCCTGGCGCCGCAAGACGGCCGACGGCGCGATCGATCCGACCCCGCTGGTGCCGGGCGGCTCCTCGGGCGGCTCGTCTTCGGCGGTCGCCGCCCGCCTGTGCATCGGCGCCACCGGCACCGACACCGGCGGCTCGATCCGCCAGCCCGCCGCCTTCACCGGCATCGTCGGCATCAAGCCGACCTACGGCCGCTGCTCGCGCTGGGGCATCGTCGCCTTCGCCTCCTCGCTCGATCAGGCCGGCCCCTTCGCCCGCACCGTGCGCGACACCGCCATCCTCCTGAAGACCTTCGCCTCGGTCGACCCCAAGGACACCACTTCGGTCGATCTGCCGGTGCCCGACTACGAGGCCTCGGTCGGCAAGTCGATCAAGGGCAAGGTCATCGGCATCCCGAAGGAATACCGCGTCGAGGGCATGCCGGCCGAGATCGAGGAGCTGTGGCAGAAGGGCATCGACTGGCTGAAGGCCGCCGGTGCCGAGGTCCGCGAGATCTCGCTGCCCCATACCAAGTATGCCCTGCCAGCCTACTACATCGTCGCCCCGGCCGAGGCTTCGTCGAACCTCGCCCGCTACGACGGCATCCGTTACGGCCTGCGCGTCACCGGCGACGACATCGTCGACACCTACGAGCTGACCCGCGCCGCCGGCTTCGGCTCGGAGGTGCGCCGCCGCATCATGATCGGCACCTACGTGCTCTCCGCCGGCTATTACGACGCCTATTACGTCAAGGCGCAGAAGGTCCGCACCCTGATCAAGCGCGACTTCGACCTCGCCTTCCAGGCCGGCGTCGACGCGGTGCTGACGCCGGCGACCCCGTCCTCGGCCTTCGGCATCGGCGAGATGTCGGGCGGCGATCCGGTCGAGATGTACCTGAACGACATCTTCACCGTGACCGTGAACATGGCGGGGCTCCCCGGCATGGTGGTGCCCGGCGGTCTCGACAAGAAGGGCCTCCCGCTCGGCCTGCAGCTGATCGGCCGTCCCTTCGAGGAAGAGACCCTGTTCCAGGTGGCGGAAGTCATCGAGCAGTCCGCCGGCCGCTTCTCGCCGGACAAGTGGTGGTGAGCCGCACCGCGCGTGGCTTGGCCCGTCTCCTCGCCCTCGCCGCGGCCCTCGCGGCGGGCGAGGCCGGCGCGCAGGGTGCGCCGCAGGGCGTGAAGACCTTCTCCGCTGCCGACGTCATCAACGGCACCAAGGTCTCGCGCGAGATCTGCGCCAAGACCGTCCGCACCGTCTTCGTCGAAGCCTTCGGCCAGGGCGTGTGCATCCGCTACTACCTCTCCGGCGATGCCCGGGGCGCGGCCCCGGTGGTGTTCTTCACCGGCGACGTCCTCGGCCTCGACGCCAAGGGCCGCCGCGAGGTCGAGCCCGGCTATCTCACCCAGGCGCCCGAGTTCATCGACATCGCCTCGAAGGTCTGGGCCGGTCGCCTGAAGGCGCCGATGATCTTCTTCGGCCGCATGGGCCTGAACGGCTCGTCCGGCTGGCACGGCGACCGCCGCACTTCCCTCGAGGTCGAGGTGACCGCCGAGGCCCTCGACGCCATCAGGGCAAAGGAGGGGCTCGCCGGCTTCCACCTCGTCGGCCAGTCCGGCGGCGCCATGCTGGTGCCGGCGCTGGTGGCGCGCCGCGACGACGTCGGCTGCGCCGTGATCGCCTCCGGCCCGATGGACTTCCGCGCCTTCACCCGCACCTACGGCATCACCTTCCGCGAAGGCGGCGCGCGCGCCCATTACGACCCGATGGGAGACGTTGCCCGCATCGCCCCGAAGACCACCGGCAGCGACGCCACCCGCCTGTTCCTGTTGACCGACCCGGCCGATCGGGCGGTCCCGGCGATCTTCCAGAACCCGTTCATGGTCGCGCTGAAGGCCCAGGGCGGCCACGCCACCCAGATCCTCACGTCCGGCCGCGACGCCGAGCACCATGCGCTGATCGAGAAGGCCCTGTTCGTCGCCGGCCAGTGCGTCGCGGGCGAGAGCGACGAGGCGATCGACAGGCGCTGGCGCGGCCGAGCCGGCGACGACCTGCCGCGGTGACGCTGCCTCATACGGGATCTGATGGAATTCCGACCCGCTCGAAGGAGGTTCTTCATGGTGAGGTGGCCGCACTGGCGGCCCTCGAACCACGAAGAACCGGGCCACGGGGATGCGGCGGTTTCCGAGCTCGACGGCCCTTCGTGGTTCGCGGCCCGGCTCCGCCGGGCGCCTCACCATGAAGGACCTCCGCTCGGTTTCGGAGATCTCCCGGACCCAGCCTCAGAACGGGTTGGGCGGCAGCGGCGGCGCTTCGTGCACCAGCAGGATGTCGATGCGCCGATTGGCGGCGAGCAGCGGCTCGTTGGGGAACAAGGGATCGGTATCCGCCTTGCCGACCACCGAATCGAACCGGTCCATCGGCACGCCGTAACCGGACAGGATCTCTTCGATCGCCACCGCGCGTCCCGCCGAGAGATCCCAGGGCGAAGGCCCGTTGCCCGACCAGCGCGAGGTGCCGGCGGTGTGTCCGGTGATGCGCAGCCGATGCGGCATCCGCGCCAGCGGCGGCGCCAGTTTCGACAGGATCGTGCGGGTGAATTCGTAGGGCTGCTTCGCCCCTTCCGCGAACATCGACCGTCCGTCCTGATCGACGAGGCGAATGTTCAGCCCCTCCTCGGTCTCCTCGAACATGACGTGCTTGGAAACCTCGGTGATCTCCGGCATGTCCTGCAAAGCCTGCCGGAGCGAGGCGGCGGCGGTGAGGAACTGGCGCGGCTTCTCCTGGTTGGCCTGTTCGAAGTCGTGGGTGTTGGCCTCGGGCCCCTGCTTGGAGTGGCTGTCGTTCTTGACCGCCGAGGTCTCGGCATCGAGCTTCTTGTCGACCGGGCCGTCGGCCTTGATGAACTTGCGCACCGGCAGGCCGTCGCGCTCGATCATGCCGGCGGTGCGCGGGATCGGCTGCACGCCGAAGGCGTCCTTCAGCGAGCCGGAGGCGTCGGCGAGCTTCTGCTTGTCCTGATTGGCCGAGGCCAGCAGCATGACGAAGAAGGCCATCAGCAGCGCCATCAGGTCGGCGAAGGTGATGACCCAGGCGCCGCCGTGTCCGCCGCCGCCGCCGTGTCCCTTCTTCTTCGACATGGACCGTCCCCCCTCGCCGTCAGGCCGCTTCCTGCATCTCGGCGCGGTGCTTGGCCGGGAGATAGGAGATCAGCATGTCGCGGATCACCGCCGGAGACTTGTTCTCGCGGATCATCAGGACGCCGTCGATGATCAGCGTGAAGTTGACGCTCTCGTGCAGCGACTTGATCTGCAGCTTGTCGGCGATCGGCAGGGCGACGACGTTGGCCATGACCGCGCCGTAGAGCGTGGTGAGGAGCGCCACCGCCATGCCGGGGCCGATCTTCTTGGGATCGTCCATGTGGGCGAACATCGAGACGAGACCGATGATGGTGCCGACCATGCCCATGCCCGGCGCCGCGTTGCCCATGAAGTTGAACAGCTTGTTGGCGTCGTCGATGCGCTCGAGCTGCAGGTCGCGCTCGCGCTCCAGCGTTTCGCGGATGATGTGGAGATCGAAGCCGTCGGCGATCATCCGCATCCCCTTGGCGAGGAATTCGTCTTCGATTTCGACCGCTTCGAGGCCGAGCGGCCCCTGCTTGCGCACGATGTCGGCGAGTTCGGCGATCTTTTCGATCATGTCGCGCGGCGAGACGTGGTGATCGAAGGCGACCGACTTGAGGCCCGTGCCCATCGCCGCGAGGAAGCCCTTCATGGTGAAGCGCGCCATCGTGGTGGTGAGGGCGCCCATGATGACGACGTTGGTGGCGAGCAGGTCCATGAACATGGAGAGCTTGGAGCCCTCCATGAAGATGGCGAGCACGAGCACGCCGAAACCGCCGCCGATACCCAGGAAGGTCGCAAAATCCATCGGTCACTCGCTCGACACGGGGACGCGCGGGCGCATCGTCCTCGGGGGCGAGTGTCTGCGATCAAAGGTAAGGAAGGGTTAAAATGGGGGAGGGGGCGTTGACCATGTCGGGCGCCGACCCGCTCGGCCTCCGTCCACGAAAAAGGCCACGCAATCCACTGATCGCGCGGCCCGATTCGTCATTCGACGAAGCGGTGGAGATCACTCCAACCCCAGCTTCGCCTTGAGGATGTCGTTGACCGCCTGCGGGTTGGCCTTGCCGCCGGTCTGCTTCATCACCTGACCGACGAACCAGCCGGCCAGCGTCGGCTTGGCCTTGGCCTGCTCGACCTTGTCGGGATTGGCCGCGATCACCGCGTCGATCGCCGCCTCGATCGCGCCGGTATCCGTCACTTGGCGAAGGCCGCGGCTCTCCACCAGCGCCTTCGGGTCGCCGCCCTCGGCCCACACGATCTCGAACAGATCCTTGGCGATCTTGCCCGAGATGGTGCCGTCCTTGATGAGGTCGATGATCGCACCGAGCTGCGCCGCCGACACCGGGCTCTGCTCGACGCCGAGGCCTTCCTTGTTCAGCCGGCCGAACAGCTCGTTGATGACCCAGTTGGCGGCGATCTTGGCGTCGCGGCCCTTCGCCACCTCCTCGAAGAAGTCGGCCGAGGCGCGCTCCAGCGTCAGCACCATGGCGTCATAGGCGGTGACGCCGTACTCGGCGACGAATCGTGCCTTTTTGGCGTCGGGCAATTCGGGCAGCCCGGCCTTCAGCGCGTCGACGTAGGGCTGGTCGAACTCGAGCGGCAGCAGGTCGGGATCGGGGAAGTAGCGGTAGTCGTGCGCCTCCTCCTTCGACCGCATCGAGCGGGTCTCGCCCTTGCCGGGGTCGAACAGGCGGGTCTCCTGCTTGATCGAGCCGCCGTCCTCGAGGATGCCGATCTGGCGGCGGGCCTCGTAGTCGATCGCCTGACCGACGAAGCGGATCGAGTTGACGTTCTTGATCTCGCAGCGGGTGCCGAGCGCGCCGCCGGGCTTCCGCACCGAGACGTTGACGTCGGCGCGCATGTTGCCCTTGTCCATGTCGCCGTCGCAGGTGCCGAGATAGCGCAGGATGGTGCGGAGCTTGCCGAGATAGGCCTTGGCCTCGTCGGCCGAGCGCATGTCGGGCTTCGACACGATCTCCATCAGCGCCACGCCGGAGCGGTTGAGATCGACATAGGTCGAGGTCGGGCTGAGGTCGTGGATCGACTTGCCGGCGTCCTGCTCGAGGTGCAGGCGCTCGACGCCGACGGCGACGGTCTCGCCGCCCTCCATGTCGAGATGGACGGTGCCCTCGCCGACGATCGGGCTCTTGAACTGCGAGATCTGATAGCCCTGCGGCAGATCGGGGTAGAAATAGTTCTTCCGATCGAACACCGACTTCAGATTGATCTGCGCCTCCAGGCCGAGGCCGGTGCGGATCGCCTGACGCACGCATTCTTCGTTGATCACCGGCAGCATGCCCGGCATGGCCGCGTCGACCAGGGAGACGTGATCGTTGGGCGCGCCGCCGAAGGCGGTCGCCGCACCCGAGAACAGCTTGGCGTTCGAGGCGACCTGGGCATGGACCTCCATGCCGATGACGATTTCCCAGTCCCCCGTCGCGCCCTTGAGGAACTGCGACGGCTTGGCGGTGCGGAGAGCGATGGTCATGCGTGGCCTCGGGTATGCGAAGAAGCTTCGCTTGCCTGGGTAGAGCGGATCGGCGAGGGGTGCAAGACCGTCCTTACGCCGTCCTGCTCGCGATGCGGGCAGGCCGCTCGTCGAGGTCCGGCAGGAACGCCGTCAGGAGCCCGATCGCCGGCAGCACCGAACAGATCAGATAGACCGTGCGGATCGAGGTGAGATCGGCCAATTGCCCCAGCGCCGCCGCGCCGACCCCGCCGACGCCGAAGGCGAAGCCGAAGAACAGGCCGGCGATCATGCCCACCCGCCCCGGCACCAGCTCCTGCGCATAGACCACGATCGCCGAGAAGGCGGAGGCGATGGTCAGCCCGATCACCACCGACAGCACCCCGCTCATGAACAGCCCGACGTGCGGCAGCGCCAGACTGAACGGCAGCACGCCGAGGATCGACACCCAGATCACCGCCTTGCGCCCGATCCTGTCGCCGACCGGCCCGCCCGCAACGGTTCCCACCGCCACCGCACCGAGGAACAGGAACAGCTGCAGCTGCGCCTCCTTCACCGACACGTGGAAGGTCTCGATCAGATAGAAGGTGAAGTAGGACGAGATGCTGGCCAGATAGAAGTTCTTGGAGAACACCAGCGCCGCCAGGATCGCCAGCGAGCGCACCACCACCGGCTTCGGCAGGCTGGTCGCCGGCTGCGCGCCCGCACCCGCCTTGGCCTTGCGCCGCTCGCGCCCCCAGATCCCGACCCGCGACAGGAGCACCATGCCGAGAAGCGCCAGCCCGGCGAACCACGCCACCGACGGCTGGCCGAACGGCAACACCACGAAGGCGGCGAGCAGCGGCCCCAGCGCCGTACCGGCATTGCCGCCGACCTGGAACAGCGACTGCGCCAGCCCGTGCCGCCCGCCCGACGCCATCCGCGCCATGCGCGAGGACTCCGGGTGGAAGATCGACGAACCGGTGCCGATCAGCGCCACCGCCACCAGCAGGATGGCGTAGCTCGGCGCGAAGGCGATCAGCACCAGCCCGGAGAAGGTCGCCGCCATGCCGAACACGAGGCTGAACGGCTGCGGATGCTTGTCCGTGTAGAGCCCGACCAACGGCTGTAGGAGCGAGGCGGTGAGCTGGTTGGCCAGCGTGATGAGCCCGATCTGCCCGAAGTCGAGCGCGAAGGCCTGCTTCAGGATCGGATAGCTCGCCGCGATCAGCGACTGCATGGTGTCGTTGAGCAGATGCGACACCGACAGCATGACGAGGATCGCCCACGCGGTTCCCTCGCTGCGCGGCGGAGCGGCGGGGGGAATGTCGGTGGTGGTCGCGGCGGTCATGGGCTGTTTCCGGTCCGAAATCGGCAAAGACGGCCACTGTGCCGATCCCTCGGCCCGCCCACAAGCGCGCTCCGTGCATGGCAGATCGATGGGCACGAGCCGCGACCGCCGCTCCCGGCCCTCTGGTCGAAGGCCGCCCGCTACCCCATGTGGGAGAGATCGCCGACGGCGAAGAAACGCCCGCGGCCGGAGGAGCCCCGCCATGACCGCCCCGATCCGATTCTATTATTGGCCGACCCCGAACGGCTGGAAGATCTCCATCATGCTCGAGGAGCTCGGCATCCCCTACGAGGTGATCCCGGTCGACATCGGCAAGGGCGCCCAGTTCGAGCCCGACTTTCTGAAGATCTCGCCCAACAACAAGATGCCGGCGCTCGTCGACCCCGACGGCCCCGGCGGTGAACCGATCTCGGTCTTCGAGTCCGGCGCCATCCTGATGTATCTCGGCCGCAAGTTCGGGAAGTTCTATCCGACCGAGGAACGCGCCCGCGTCGAGGTCGAGCAGTGGCTGATGTGGCAGATGGGCGGCTTCGGCCCGATGCTCGGCCAGAACCACCACTTCTCCCACTACGCGCCGGAGAAGATCCCCTACGCCATCGACCGCTATCGCAACGAGACCCACCGCCTCTACGGGGTGCTGAACAAGCGCCTCGAAGGTCGCGACTACATCGCCGGCGATTATTCGATCGTCGACATGGCCGTGGTCGGTTGGGCCACCCTGTGGCAGCGCCAGGGCATCGACAAGGCGGAGTTCCCCCACTTCGCCGCCTGGCTCGATCGGGTGACGGCCCGCCCGGCGGTCGCCTGCGGTCTGGCCCTCGGCGCCGAGCTGCGCCTCGACCTCTCCAGGGACGACGACGCCAAGAAGATCCTGTTCGGCCAGCGGGCACGCTGAGAGCCTTGCGAAGACTCGTCGATACACGCGAAGGATCGGAATCGCGGTGAAGAAATCCTTGCCGCGATTTCCCACTCGACGTCACGTCACCTATGATTTCATTGAGAAAATCGGAACGGAGTGGTGAATCGACCATGAAATAAAGCTTTCGTTTCGATTCCATTCGTCATCGATTAAGCATCGCATTTAACTCGAGTTTTAATGATCGGTACGAGTATTGTCCCCATGAACGACGGCCGAAAGAGAAGTTCGGCCGAGTAGATGAAGTCAAAGCCGAGTGGGGACGTACAATGGCTCGCTTCGAGATCAACACCGCCGACATCGCCGCGATGGGGCTCCAGACCGCCAACGCCGAGGTCTTCTTCCAGATGGGCATCGACCGTTCGATCGGCCGCAACGGCGAGGCCGACATGGTGGCCGCGCACATGTGGTTCAATCTCGCCGCCGCCCAGGGCAACCCGGAAGCCGCGCGCTATCGCCAGGAAGTCGCCGCCGAGATGAGCGCTCACGAGATCGCCGAAGCTCAGCGTCAGGCCCGCGAGTGGATCCGCTGCCACTGATCGTCGCCCTCGTGTGACGGCGTGAGAACGTCCCCCGGCCATCGCCTAGACCGCGATGGCCCGCCGCCCGCCCGAGGGCGCGGCGAGGCGAGGGGAGGGGCCGCCGATCGCGCGAAGACCGCCCGGGGAGGCGCGTCATGAAGGCATCCGAAATCATCGTCGGCGTCATCGCCCTGATCGTCATGGTCACCGCTTCGGTGTGGGTGGTCCGCCATCTCTGGCGCTCCCGTCGCCCGCGTTCGCGCGAAGACGAACCGGCACTGTGGATCTGATCGGCGCTCCCGCGGCTTGCTCCGGCTTCCGGCCGCGTGCTACCTCGGACCCCTCGCGATGAGGTGGGTCCGATGCGCATCCTGATCACCAACGACGACGGCATTCACGCCCCCGGCCTGAAGGTGCTGGAGCAGGTCGCTCGCACCCTCACCGACGACGTCTGGGTGGTCGCCCCCGAGACGGACCAGTCCGGCAAGGCCCACTCCCTGTCGCTGACCGATCCGCTGCGGCTGAGGAAGATCTCCGACCGCCATTACGCCGTGCGCGGCACCCCCACCGACTGCGTCATCATGGGCGTGCGCCACATTCTCGACGGCCGCCCCGATCTGGTGCTCTCCGGCGTCAATGCCGGCGCCAACGTCGCCGACGACGTCACCTATTCCGGCACCATCGCCGCCGCCATGGAGGGCACCCTGCTGGGCGTGCCCTCGATCGCCCTGTCGCAGGCCTATTCCTGGGCCGCCGGCGGCAGCCCCGACTGGCGCACCACCGAGACCCACGGCCCCGGCGTTCTCGCCCGCCTCGTCGCCGCCGGCATCCCGGCCGGCACGCTGCTCAACGTCAACTTCCCCGCCTGCACCCCCGACGAGGTCGCCGGCCTGAGCGTGACGTCGCAAGGTGCGCGCACCGACGCCTTCGTCGGCGTCGACCCCCGCGTCGACGGCCGCGGCAATCCCTATTTCTGGATCTCCTACCGCCCGCAGGCGAGCGCCCCCGCCGCCGGCACCGACCTCGACGCGCTGGCGCGTCGGCACGTCTCGGTGACCCCGCTGCGCCTCGACCTCACCGACGAGGCGACCCGCGCCACGCTCGCCGCCACGCTCGCCTGAGGCCTCGAACGCGGCGCGCGCGACGGCGGAATTTCACCGCCGGGTAACCGAACGCCAACCATTCGCCGTTAGGCCCGGGGGATCGAGTCGAGTTTTCCCGGGAGAGGTCATGTCCGGTCGTTCTGCGCTGCGTCGTGCCGAGAACCGCATCGTCGAGGAAGACCGCTTCGCTCTCGCCCGTCTGGTGCTCGATCTGTCGAGCCGTGGCCTGCACGATCGCCGCATCCTCGCGGCGATCGAGGCGGTGCCGCGCTCGCTGTTCTGCGCCGCTGCCTTTCACGATCGCGCCCTGATGGATCGCCCCATCCCGATCGAATGCGGCCAGACCGTCGACCGCCCCTCCGACATGGGGCTCGCCTATCAGGCCGCCGACATCGCCCCCGAGCATCGCGTCTTGGAGATCGGCACCGGTTCGGGCTACGGCACCGCGATCCTCGCCCGCCTCGCCGCCAAGGTCTACACGGTGGAGCGCTTCCGCACGCTCGCCGACCTCGCCGCCGAACGCTTCGCCACCCTCGAGCTGACCAACGTGGTCACCGCCGTCCACGACGGCTTCGAGGGTCATGGCCGCCACGCCCCCTTCCACCGCATCGTCGTCGACGGCGCTGTCGAGGTGCCGCCGCGCGCCCTCCTCGACCAGCTCGCCCCCCAGGGCGTGCTCGTCGCGCCCATCGGCCCCGAGGGCAGGGCGCAGACCCTCACCCGCTTCGTGCGCACCGACACCGGCATCGACATCGTACCGGTCGGCCCGGTGCGCCGCGTCGCGCTGATCCCGGGTCGCGCCGCCGCCCTGTGAGCGAGGCGAGGTCCGGGCCTCCGGGCGTGCCGGCACCCGCGCGGATCGATCGGTGAATCACCCTGCCGCCGCGTTTACCTCGTCGCCGTCGGCCTTCGCGGGATGCGCGAGAAAAAATCACGAGACCATCGTATGGTCCGTCCGTGAACACATTTCCGCCGCACCGCAAAAAGCCTGAAATTCTGCGGTGCAGCGCCGAAGAGCGGCCTCTCCCGGCCCTGCGATTTTCCCCAAAGTCCGTGTCGCGCTTAAGCTTTTCTCAACGTTACTGCGATCAAATCGAACTCACGTGATGGACGATCATTCGTCGTTGACGGCGTGAGTGAAGCTATGCGTCTGACGATTCTCGAAATGCGGTCTCGCAACCTGTCCCGAGTGGCGATGATCGCTCTGGCCACCGCCGGCTTCGGCGGTTGCTCGAGCGACACCGGACGCTTCGCCGATGACCCGATCTATACCGGCTCGACGCCGAACCAGCGGGCCATCATCGGCCAGAACAACGGCTGGAACTCGGGCTCGGCCTCCTCCTATCAGGGTCAGCCGAGCTGGAACCGCTCTGCCGACCGGGCGTGGTCGAACGTCGACACGACCGGATCGATCGCGAGCGAGACCTCGGTCGCCCGCCAGGATCTGGCGCCGCCCTCCGGTCCGCAGTACGCGGAGGCGGTGGCCCGTCCGCCGCGTCCGACCCTCACCGACGCGAGCCCCGCGCCCGCCCGTCCGACGGCTGCCGCCGGCGGCTGGACCGGGGCCGGCGGCACCTGGGTGACGCTGCAGCCGGGCGAGAACGTCGACGTCCTGTCGCGCCGCTACTCGGTGCCGTCGAACGCCATCCGCTCGGTCAACAACTATGGTGCCGGCGGTGGTCCGCTGCCGGGCGAGCGCGTGCTGATCCCGGTCTACAACGCCGCGGCGCCGCAGGCCGTGCCGGCTCCGGTGGTGCGTCAGGCCGCGCCGCAGCCGCAGACCCTGCGTCCTCCGGCCCCCCAGGCCCGTGCCGTTGCGCCGACGCCGCAGCAGATGCAGCAGCCGGTTCGCACCGTCGCGCCGCAGGCCGCCGCGACCCAGCCCCAGATCCGCACCGTCGCCCCCGCGCCGACCCCGGTCGCCGCCCGTCCGACGGCGCCCCAGCCGCACGTCTCCACCACCGGCTCGGTGCCTCCGCGCCAGCCCGAGGGCGGCGTCAAGCTGGTCGGCGAGTACACCGTCAAGCGCGGTGACACCTTCGCCTCGATCGCCCGCACCTACGGCGTATCGGAGCAGGCCCTGCGCGATCGCAACAACATGCGCACCGGCGCGGTTCAGCCCGGTCAGCGGCTCTTGCTGCCGGCCGGCACCAAGCTGATGCTCAAGACCTCGCAGAACCAGACCGGCACCCCGCCGAAGCCGGAGGACGCCGCCAAGGCGCCGACCGCGCCGACGCCGGCTCCGACCCAGGTGGCGGCCGCCCCGGCCAAGCCCGCGCCGGCCGCCAAGCCCGTCACGCCGCACGATACCTCCAAGATCGACCAGCGCGCCGCCGAGACCATCGCGATCGCCAAGGAACCGACCCCGGAGGAGACCACCGGCACCGTGACGCCGGGCAGCTTCCGCTGGCCGGTGCGTGGTCGGGTGATCCAGGAATTCGGCGCCAAGCCGAACGGCGAGAAGAACGAGGGCATCAATCTGGCGGTGCCGGAGGGAACCTCGGTCAAGGCCGCCGGCGACGGTG